>Ga0105237_10001746_pt1 | contig 28078 bp, 30 predicted proteins | sample KBSC24metaG_FD_81520 | JGI IMG/M metagenome (GOLD analysis project Ga0105237, IMG submission 81520) | Corn rhizosphere microbial communities from Kellogg Biological Station, Michigan, USA - KBS C2-4 metaG | ecosystem: Host-associated > Plants > Roots > Rhizosphere > Soil | place: Michigan, USA... | reverse complement strand
CCGACCCGCCCCGCAACCGGCGGCAGGAGGAGACCTTCCGCAAGGTGCTCACCGCGGGCATGGAGATGCTGCGGGAGTCGTCCTACTCCGATCTGACGGTCCGGGCGGTCGCCGCCCGAGCGAAGGTGGCGCCCGCGACCGCCTACACCTACTTCTCGTCGAAGAACCATCTGATCGCCGAGGTCTATCTCGACCTGATTCGACAGGTGCCGTACTTCACCGACGTCAACGAGCCGATGTCCAACCGCGTCGAGAAGGCCTTGCGAAATCTCGCACTGGTGGTCGCCGACGAGCCCGAGGTCGCAGCGGCCTGCACGACCGCGCTGATGTCAGGCGCCGACCCGACCGTGCGACGGGTCCGCGATCTCATCGGTGCCGAGATCCACCGCCGCATCAAGTCCGCCGCCGGCCCCGAGTGTGACCCGCGCACGGTGGCCGCGCTCGAGATGACGTTCTTCGGTGCCCTGGTCAATGCCGGCAGCGGCGTCTTCACCTACCACCAGATCGCCGATCGACTGACCTACGCGGTCAGCCTCATCTTGGGAGACAACCCGTGACCGTCAAAAGCCCTGACGTTCTACTCGACCCGTACGACTACGACTTCCACGAGGATCCGTATCCGTACTACAAGCGACTGCGCGACGAGGCGCCGCTGTACCACAACGAGGAACTGAAATTCTGGGCGCTGTCGCGGCACACGGACGTCGTGCAGGGCTTCCGCAACAGCACGTCGCTTTCCAACAGGCACGGCGTAGCGCTCGACCCGATCTCGCGCAACGACGAAGCCCACAGGGTGATGTCGTTCCTTGCGCTCGACGACCCCGGCCACCTCCGGTTGCGCACCCTGGTATCAAAGGGCTTCACCCCAAGGCGAATTCGTGAGTTAGAGGGCCGCGTCGTCGAGATCGCCGTCCAGCATCTCGACGTCGCACTCCAGTCCGACACATTCGATTTTGTCGATGACTTCGCGGGCAAGCTGCCCATGGACGTCATCTCCGACCTCATGGGTGTCCCCGACGAGGACCGGGTCCGAATCCGCGCGCTGGCAGACGGTGTCATGCATCGCGAGGACGGCGTATCCGACGTACCCGCCGAGGCCATGCAGGCATCCGGCGAGCTGCTGGTCTACTACGCCGACATGGTGAAGGAACGGCGCAAGAAGCCGTCGGACGACCTGACATCGGCCCTCGTCGAAGCGGAGATCGATGGCGACCGCCTCACCGACGAAGAGATCATGGCGTTTCTCTTCCTGATGGTCGTCGCGGGCAACGAGACGACCACGAAACTGCTTGCCAACGCCGCATATTGGGGCTTCAAGAATCCCGATCAGCTGGCCCCTGTGTTCGACGATCATTCGCTGGTCAAGCCATGGGTCGAGGAGACGCTTCGCTACGACGCATCAAGTCAGATCCTGGCACGCTTGGTATCGGCCGACATCGCGATGTACGACACCACGATTCCCGAAGGTGACGTCCTGCTGCTGCTCCCCGGATCGGGCAACCGCGACGAGCGGGCCTTCGAGGACCCCGACAGCTACTGCATCGGCCGCGACATCGGCTCGAAGCTGCTGAGCTTCGGCAGCGGCGCACACTTCTGCCTCGGCGCCCACCTGGCGAGAATGGAAGCCCAGGTGGCGCTCACCGAATTGTTCAAGCGGATCAGCGGTTACGACGTGGACGAGACGAATTCCGTTCGCGTCCACTCGAGCAGCGTCCGCGGTTTCGCCCATCTCCCCACCACCGTGAAGGCTCGATAGATGCCCCGCTTCTCACCACTCCCCGACCGTCGACCCGCCATCGTCGCTGGCGCATCGGCCGGCATCGGCGAGGCCACCGCCATCGAGCTCGCGTCCCGCGGCTTTCCCGTGGCACTCGGCGCCCGCCGGGTCGAGAAGCTCGACGACATCGTCGGCAAGATCAACGCCGAAGGCGGCGAGGCCGTCGGTTTCCATCTCGACGTCACGGATCCGAACTCGGTCAAGTCGTTCGTGGCCAACGCCGTTGACGCCCTCGGCGAGATCGAGCTGCTCGTCGCGGGTGCGGGTGACACCTACTTCGGCAAGCTCGCCGAGATCAGCAGCGACGACTTCAACTCACAACTACAGATCCACCTGGTCGGCGCCAACCGCCTTGCCACTGCAGTTCTGCCGGGCATGATCGAACGCCAGCGCGGCGACCTCATCTTCGTCGGCTCCGACGTCGCGTTGCGCCAGCGGCCGCACATGGGCGCGTACGGGGCAGCCAAGGCGGCCTTGGTGGCGATGGTCACCAACTTCCAGATGGAGCTGGAGGGCACCGGAGTTCGCGCGTCGATCGTGCACCCGGGCCCGACGAAGACCTCGATGGGATGGAGCCTGCCCGCCGAACTCATCGGTCCGGCCCTCGAAGACTGGGCCAAGTGGGGTCAGGCCCGCCACGACTACTTCCTGCGCGCCTCGGATTTGGCACGCGCCATCACATTCGTTGCGCAGACCCCACGCGGCGGCTTCATCGCGAACATGGAACTCCAGCCAGAAGCACCCTTGGCCAGCGATCCCGCCGACCGCCAGAAGCTCATTCTGAACGAGGAGAACCTTTCGTCATGACCACAGCGATCGTGCCCCGCGTTTCCGGCGGCGAGGAAGAATACGGGCACCTCGAAGAGTTCCGCACCGATCCCATCGGTTTGATGAACCGCATCCGCGAGGAGTGTGGTGACGTCGGCTGGTTCCAACTCGTCGACAAGCACGTCATCTTCCTGTCCGGTGCGGAGGCCAACGAATTCTTCTTCCGCTCCAGCGACGCCGAGCTCAACCAGGCCGAGGCCTACCCGTTCATGACGCCGATCTTCGGCGAGGGCGTGGTGTTCGACGCCGACCCCGAGCGTCGGGCCGAGATGCTGCACAACACCGCTTTACGCGGCGAGCAGATGAAGGGCCATGCGGCGACCATCGAGAACGAGGTCAAGAAGATCATCGCCAACTGGGGCGACGATGGCGAGATCGAACTGCTCGACTTCTTCTCCGAGCTGACGATCTACACCTCGACGGCGTGCCTGATCGGGCTGAAGTTCCGCGAGCAGCTCGACCATCGGTTCGCTCACTACTACCACCAGTTGGAGCGCGGCACCGACCCACTCTGCTACGTCGATCCCTATCTCGACATCGAGAGCTTCCGCATCCGCGACGAGTCGCGCGTGAAACTCGTCAGTCTGGTGCAGGAGATCATGGACGGTCGCATCGCCAACCCGCCAAAGGGCAAGGAGGATCGCGACCTGCTTGACGTGCTGGTGTCGATCAAGGACGACGAGGGCAACCCCCGCTTCACGGCCAACGAGGTCACCGGCATGTTCATCTCACTGATGTTCGCGGGTCACCACACCAGCTCGGGTACGTCGGCGTGGACGCTCATCGAACTGATTCGCCACGCCGACACCTACGCCGACGTGCGTTCCGAGCTCGACGAGCTCTACGCCGACGGTCAGGAAGTGAGCTTCCATGCGCTGCGCCAGATTCCGAAACTCGACAACGTGGTCAAGGAGACGTTGCGCCTGCATCCGCCGCTCATCATCCTGATGCGCGTAGCGCAGGACGAGTTCGAGGTACAGGGCTTGCCGATTCACAAGGGTGACTTCGTCGCCGCGTCGCCGGCGATCTCCAACCGGATCGCAGACGACTTCCCCGACCCCGACGCATTCCTCCCGGATCGGTACAACAAGCCCGAGCAGGCAGACATCGCCAACCGGTGGACGTGGATTCCCTTCGGTGCGGGCAAGCATCGCTGCGTAGGTGCGGCGTTCGCGCAGATGCAGATCAAGGCGATCTTCTCGGTCCTGTTGCGCGAGTACGAGTTCGAAATGGCACAGCCCGCCGAGAGCTATCACAACGATCACTCGAAGATGGTCGTGCAGCTGGCCCAGCCTGCGAAGGTCCGCTACCGCAAGCGAGTGAAGTAAGCACCGCTATGGGCTGCTACCGCGTGGTGCTCGACCAGGACCTCTGCCAAGGCCACGCCATGTGCGAGCTGGAGGCCCCGGACGTGTTCGCCGTGCCCAAACGCGGCGTCGTCGAGATCCTCGATGCAGAGCCACCCGACGACATCCGCGAGGGCGTCGAACGGGCGATCGAAATGTGCCCCACCCGAGCAATATCCATGAGCGAAAAAGGAGACTGACTGTGTCTGATTCGATGGCGTCACGAGAAGATTTGGACAACTGGGTCGAGCGCTGGCTGCAGGCCAACAAGGACTCGGAGGCTGCTGGCGATTGGAAGAACCTTGCCGACTTCTACACCGACGATGCCACCTACGGCTGGAACATCGGGCCGAAGGAAGACGTCATGTGCGTCGGCAAAGACGAGATCCGGGACGTGGCACTGGGTTTGGAGATGCAGGGCCTGGAGAACTGGGTCTACGAGTATCAGAAGGTCCTGGTAGACGACAAGCAGGGTGAGATCGTCGGGTTCTGGAAGCAGATCGTGAACAAGTCCGACGGCACCCAGGGCGAGATCTATGGCATCGGGGGCAGCTGGTTCAGGCTGACCGCGCAAGGACAAGACGGAGCTCTGCTGATCGAGTGGCAGCGTGACTTCTTCGACTTCGGGCACGTCGCCTACATGTTCGGTCAGCTCATCGAGTCCGGCGATCTCTCCGAGGGTATGCAGAAGCGCATCGAGCGGGCCGTGGCCGGCGAGAAGGTGCCCGGCTACTACCCGCTCGGCCAGGCACCGGTTCCGATCTGGTGACGCCCGGCCAAGCGATTGCTTGGGGGTGGGTGTGACGCATCTAACTAATGGCTCTAGTCTGGCCTCATTGGCTCTAGCGGAAGGCACGTGCGGATGAAGACAAAAGGTGCTCTCATCTGGGAGTTCAACCAGCCGTGGTCGATCGAGGAGATCGAGATCGGCGACCCGGTGAAGGACGAGGTCAAGATCCAGATGGAGGCCGCGGGCATGTGCCACTCCGATCACCATCTGGTGACCGGGGGCATCCCGATGGCGGGCTTCCCGGTGCTCGGCGGCCACGAGGGCGCTGGCATCGTCACCGAGGTCGGCCCCGGCGTCGAGGGCCTCGAGCCCGGCGATCACGTCGTGCTCTCGTTCATCCCGTCGTGCGGCACCTGTCCGTCGTGTCAGGCCGGCATGCGCAACCTGTGCGACATCGGTGCGCTCCTGCTCAGTGGTACGGCGGTCTCCGACGGCACCAACCGCATCCACGCCAAGGGCCAGCCCGTCTACCCGATGACGCTGCTCGGCACGTTCAGCCCCTACATGGTGGTGCACAAGAGCTCGGTGGTGAAGATCGACAAGTCGATCCCGTTCGAGGTGGCCTGCCTGGTGGGCTGCGGCGTGACGACCGGCTACGGCTCGGCCGTCCGGACCGCCGACGTCCGCCCCGGCGACGACGTCGCGGTGATCGGTGTCGGCGGCGTCGGCATGTCGGCGCTGCAGGGTGCGGTCGCCGCCGGCGCAAGGAACGTCTTCGTCATCGAGCCGGTGGAGTGGAAGCGCGACGCCGCACTGAAGTTCGGTGCCACGCACGCCTACCCGGACATCGGGTCCGCGTTCGGCGGTGTCGCCGAGGTGACGCAGGGCCTGATGGCCAAGAAGGTCATCGTGACCGTTGGCGAACTCGACGGCAAGGACATCGACAACTACGTCAACCTGACGTCCAAGGGCGGCACCTGCGTCGTGACCGCGATCGGCAGCATGCTCGACACCAACGTCACGTTGAACCTCGCGATGCTCACGCTGATGCAGAAGAACCTGCAGGGCACCATCTTCGGCGGTGGCAACCCGCACTACGACATCCCGCAGCTGCTGTCGATGTACAAGGCGGGCAAGCTCAACCTCGACGACATGATCACCAGGCAGTACAAACTGGAGCAGATCAACGACGGTTACACCGACATGCTCGAGGGCCGCAACATCCGCGGTGTCATCCGCTACACCGACGCCGACAGGTAGGGGCCGACGGTGTCACAGGAGACCGCTCAGCACTCACCCGCCCTCATCGCGTCGCAGGCCTCCTGGCGCTGCGTGCAAGCCCACGATCGCGAGGGCTGGCTGGCGTTGATGGCCGACGACGTCGTCGTCGAGGATCCGATCGGCCCTTCGGTCACCAACCCCGACGGCACCGGTGTGCGCGGCAAGGAGGCCATGGCCGCGTTCTACGACACGAACATCGCGGCCAACCAGCTCAAGATCACGTGCGAGGAGACCTTCCCCTCCAGCTCACCCAACGAGGTGGCACACATCCTGGTGCTGCGCAGCAGGTTCGAGGGCGGCTTCACCAGCACCGTGCGCGGCGTGTTCACCTACCGCGTCGACGACGCAGGCCTGATCGCCAACATGCGCGGCTACTGGAACCTGGACGTCATGCAGTTCGGCCAGGAAGAGCAGAGCTGACGGGTCCTCTGGAGGGCCGCGCGGCCGTCGTCGTCGGCGGCTCGCGCGGTATCGGGCTTGCGGTGGCCGAATTGTTGGCCGCCCTCGGTGCCGGTGTCGTCGTCAACGGCCGCGACGACACTGCGGTGTCAGAAGCCGTCGACCGAATCGGTGGCAGCGCAACGGGATTCACGGGATCACCCGCGGACCCGGAAACAGCCGACGCGCTGATCGCCTGCTGCGTAGCCGAATACGGTGGCATCGACATCCTGATCAACTGCGCGGGCACGGCAGAACCTGCCGGTTCGTCGATCCTGAACGTCACCTCTGCGCAGTTTCGCGAGCTGCTCGAGGCCCATCTCGGCACGGTGTTCGAAACGTGCAGGGCGGCGGCGCCGAAGCTGATCGAATGCGGCGGCGGCGCCATCGTCAACACCAGCTCGTTCGCGTTCCTCGGCGATTACGGCGGCACCGGATACCCGGCGGGCAAGGGCGGGGTCAACGGCCTGACGCTGGCGATCGCCGCCGAACTCAAGACGCACGGCGTGCGGGCGAACGTGGTGTGCCCCGGCGCGAAGACGCGGCTGTCCACCGGTCCCGACTACGAAGCGCACATCGGTGAGCTCAATCGCCGTGGCCTCCTCGACGACATCAGCGCGCAGGGCGCGCTCGATGCGGCGCCGCCCGAGTACGTCGCCCCCACGTACGCGTATCTGGTCAGCGACTTGGCCAAGGACATCACCGGCCAGATCTTCATCGCGGCAGGCGGTTTCGTCGGCCGCTTCGAGCGTGCGACGCCCGGGATTCTGGCTTACCGCGATCACCACGACTCACCGCCGTGGTCCATCGACGAACTGGGTCAGTTCGTCGGTCGCGCGGTCAGGTCGTAGATCGTCACGCCGCCCATCACGATCGGCGCGAAGTGCATCTGCACCCACTGCTGAATCTTGCCGCTGTCGAGCAGATGCTGACCAAGGCGGTAGTCGGTGCGGTGGTCCCCCGTCATCGCGATGAAGTAGTGGATGGCGTGGGCTGCGACCAGTTGTTCGAACCGCTTTCGCGTCGGTGAGGGGTCAGAGCCATTGAAGCCGCCGAGTGACATCACAGGCTTCTGCGTCGCCAGTTGATAACCCGCCGCGCACGTCGAGCCCACCGTCGCCGCCACCCAGGTGAAGCGGTCGGCATCCACCCCGAGGCGAGCGACGACGTCGGCAGGCGGCGTACCGACCGTCAACAGGCTGCACCCTCCCTCGACGATCGGAGGCGCTCCTGGCCCGTCCCGCTTGCGCTCCGCCATGGCCGAGTGCGCTGCGGCCAGGACCGACGGCGGGCCCGCAGCGGGCAATGCCCCGGACGCACGAAGTGACACCGTGGTCACCGCATAGGCCAGCGGCCCCGCCAGTCCCAACGCGACGAGTGCCACCCACACGACGGCATGCACTCCACGCCGTCGCGTCCACTCCGCGTCGACCTGCACCAGCCACGCCAGAACCACGACGACCGCGGCCACCAGCACCCAGCGCAGCCACGGCTGATAGTGCGGAACATGCTGCAACACGGCGTATCCCGTGGCTGCCGTCGCGGCTCCTGCCGCGGCCAGGGTCGCCCGCGCCCATACCTGGACGCGGCGCTCCCAGCACACCGTCACACCGATCCCGACCAGCGCCGCGATCGGCGGGCTGAGAATCACCGTGTAGTACGCGTGGAAGATCCCGGCCATGAAGCTCAGCACCCCGGCGGCGGCGACCAACCACAGCCCCCAGCCGAGCAGCGACGCCCGCGCGGCGTCACGGCGCGGCGCGCGCCATCGCCATGCCAGCAGCGCGACCAAGAACACCGTCGCCGCGGGCAGCAGCCACGCGATCTGCCCGATCTGCGCCTCTTGCAACAGCCTGCCGAATCCCGGGCCGTCGGCGCCGTGCGCCAGCGGCGCGGTGGTGTCCAGCGGCACGCCGACGGCGCCGACCTCGTGGCCGTTGAGCCTGCCGAAGCCGTTGTAACCGAACGTCAATTCCAGTTCCGAATTGTGTTGCGAGCCACCGATCCACGGCCGGTCGTCGGCGGGCCACAGCTGCACCAGCGCCACCCACCAGCCGCTCGCCACCACAGCCGCCGCGACGGCAAGCGTGACCTGCCACAGCCGCCGCACCCACGACGGCGGGCCCGCAACGAGGTACGGGATGAACAGCGCAGGCAGCATCAGAACGACCACCAGTTGCTTGGTCAGGTAGCCGCAGCCAACCAGCGCCCCGCACAGCACCAGCCAACGCGTACGTCCGTCGTCCACGGCCCGCAGCGCCGCCCACAGCGCGGCCACCAACAACAGCACCAACAACGCGTCGGGATTGTTGTGCCGGAAGATCACCACCGCCACCGGCGTGAGGGCCAGCACCACACCCGCGATCAGTGCGGCAGTCTCGCCGAACCTGCGGCGCACGGCATCCCACACCAGCGCCACGGAGGCCACGCCGGCGAGCGCCTGCGGCACCAGGATGCTCCATGGGCTGAGCCCGAACACCCGCACCGACAACGCCATGGGCCACAGCGACAGCGGCGGCTTGTCCACCGTGATGGAGTTCGCCGCGTCCGACGATCCGAACAGGAATGCCTTCCACGACTGCGAACCGGCCTGGGCGGCAGCCGAATAGAACGCATTGGCCCAACCCTGCGCGCCGAGGTCCCACATATACAACACCGCGCTGCCGATCAGCAGCGCGGTGAGTGACCAGCGACTACGACTCACATGCGGTGCACCCCGAACACCCGCCGCAACGCGACGAACCGGACCAGTGTGGCAACCAGGTTGGCCACGACCAAGATCGACAACTCGACCACCTTGCCGACGGTCGGGTCGAAACGGTGCAGCACGTAGAGCGACCCGCTGGTGATGGCCAGCCCGAACGCGAACACGGCGAGCCCGTGCATCTGATGGCGGGCGACGCCGCCGCGGCCGCGGATGCCAAACGTGAACGCCCGGTTGGCTGCGGTATTGGCGATGGCGGTGATCAGCAGCGCCGTCAGGTTGGCGGCCTGTGCACCCATCGTCGAATGCAGCAGCAGGTACAGGAGGGCGTAGGCCAACGTGCTTGCAATGCCGACGATCCCGAACCGCACCAGTTGTCCGACCATGCCGTGCGGTACTCCGGGGATCAACGGTTCGCGGCCCAGGCTTGCCTGTAGCTCGCGCACCGGCAGCGCCCCGGTGGCGAGCGCACGGCCAACCCGCCAGCACCCCTTGAGGTCGTTGATCGCGGTGTGCAACACGTCGACCCGGGAGTCGGGATCGTCGATCCAGTCGACGGGCACCTCGTGGATCCGCAGCCCCGCCCGCTCAGCGATGACGAGGAGCTCGGTGTCGAAGAACCATCCGGTGTCGGCGACCAACGGCAGCAGCTGGTGCGCGACGTCGGCGCGGACCGCCTTGAACCCGCACTGCGCGTCCGAGAAGCGCGCACCCAGTGCACCGCGCAGGATCAGGTTGTAGCTGCGCGAGATGAATTCGCGCTTGGGGCCGCGGACCACGCGAGACGACGCCGAAAGTCGCGACCCGATCGCCACGTCGGAGTGCCCCGAGATCAGGGGCGCCACCAACGGCATCAACGCGGTCAGGTCGGTGGACAGGTCGACGTCCATGTAGGCGACGACCGTCGCCGTCGACGACATCCACGCCTCGCGCAGTGCGCCGCCGCGGCCCTTGGCGTCGAGGTGGATCACCTCGACGTCGGGCAGTTCCCGTGCCAGCTGTTGCGCGACGGCGAGGGTGCCGTCGGTGCTGGCGTTGTCGGCAACGGTGATCCTGGCCGGGTACGGCACCTCGGTCGAAAGGAAGTGGTGCAGGCGGCGCACGCTGCCTGGCAGGTCGCGTTCCTCGTCGAAGACCGGGATCACGACGTCCAGGACGTAGTCGCGGGCCGCGGCGCGCTTCGCGACGGTTGCCGCGGGACGCGCATCCACTTCGGCCGCACTGGGCCCTGCCAGGTCGGTCACGGAGCCGCCCGGCGGCGACATTCGAACATGGCGTCAACCGTCGCCGAGCAAGCTGCCACCGATCTGACCCCAGGCTGGGAACTTACTGGCAGCGCCATGCGGATGGCATGCTCGAGGCATGCCGTCCGTCTTCACCATGATCATCAACGGGGACCTCCCTGGCCGCTTCGTCTACGAGGACGACGAGGTGGTCGCGTTCCTCACGATCGAGCCGATGACGCAGGGCCACACGCTGGTGGTGCCGCGTGCCGAGATCGACAATTGGCAGGACGTGGACGGCCCGGTGTTCGGTCGCGTGATGGCGGTGTCGCAGAAGATCGGCAAGGCCGTCTGCAAGGCGTTCGGCGCCAAGCGTTCCGGCCTCATCATCGCCGGGCTCGAGGTGCCGCACCTGCACGTGCACGTCTTCCCTGCCTACAACCTGACCGACTTCGGCTTCGCAAACGTCGACCGCAATCCGTCGCCGGAATCGCTCGATGAGGCGCAGGCCAAGATCAAGGCGGCGCTGGCCGAGCTCGGCTAACCGACCGGCACCGCGACGTCGGCGATGCGCGGCATCTTGACCGTGAACCGGCAGCCCTTGCCCGGCGCGGTGGTCACGCTGACCGTGCCGCCGTGCGCGTACACCAGCGAGTCCACGATCGACAGCCCAAGCCCGGTGCCGCCGCTGGACCGTGCCCGCGACGAGTCGGTGCGGTAGAACCGCTCGAACACCCGGCGGGCGTCCTCGCCGCTCATGCCAGGCCCCTCGTCGCAGACCTCGAGCACGGCGCTGTCGGCGTCGGTGCCGACGCGCACCGAGATGCCCGCCGACTCCGGCGTGTGCTGCAGGGCGTTGGACACCAGGTTGCTCAGCACCTGCCGGAGCCTGGCCTCGTCGCCGAGCACCTCGGGCGTGCCTGGCCCGTCGAAGACCTCCATGTTGATGTCGCGTGCGGGCGCCACCGACCTGGCGTCGTGCACGGCGTCGCTGGCAAGGGCCAGCAGGTCGACGCGGTTGCGCTCCAATGGGCGCTGCGCGTCCAGGCGGGCAAGCAGCAGCAGGTCCTCGACGAGCAGGCCCATCCGCCACGACTCGCTCTCGATGCGGTTCATCAACAACTCCACGTCGCGCGCCGCGCCCTGGCGGTAAAGCTCGGCGAAACCGCGGATGGTGGTCAGCGGCGTGCGCAGCTCGTGGCTCGCGTCGGTGATGAATCGGCGCATCCGGTCCTCGGAGGTTCGCGCATGTTCGGCCGACGACTCCGACGACGCGACGGCGCGCTGGATCTGGGCGAGCATTCCGTTGAGCGCCAACGACAATCGCCCCACCTCGGTGCGCGGGTCGCGTTGCGGGATGCGGCGGTCCAGCTCCCCCGCTGCGATCGCGGCGGCGGTCTGTTCCACTTCGACGAGCGGTCTCAGGCTGCGGTGCACGACGGCGTATCCGGCGATGCCCAACACCAACAGCACGGCCGCGCCGAGGCCGACCTGCGACCAGGTCAGCGCGCGGACGGTCGACGACACGTCGGAAAGGTCGATCGCCACGGTGGTGAGCTCACCGCGCAGGCCACGCACCGTCATCGCGCGCCACTGCACGTCGGAGTGGTCGATCGAACCGACCGTCACGGGAACGGGTCCCACGTCGTTGTCGTCGGGCAGCGCCGGTTCGGCCTTGCGGTCGTTGACCGCCATCCACACCCGACCGTCGGGATCGATGCCCCGTACGTAGAAGTTGGACGGTGGGCGGGCCGGGTTTGGGCCTTCGACGGGGGCGCTCGGCGTCCGTCGCGGCGCCTGTGCCCAGCCCCTCGAGGCATCGAGGAGCGTCTGATCCACCCGGTTGATCAGGCTGTGCCGGATGATCGAGGTCACGGCGATGCCCGATGCGAGCAAACCGCACGCCACCAGAAGCAGGGTGGCGGCTACCAGCCCGACCCGAAGGGGTACGCCGCGTCCGCCCAGTCTTGCCATCCCTCCATTGTTGGCGAAAACTAGCTTGGTCGGTTGCTCTTCGCGCAGGCGCTCATCGCGGCTCGCGCAGAACGTACCCAACTCCCCGCAACGTGTGCAGCAGACGCTTCTCACCGGTGTCGATCTTGCGACGCAGGTAGGACACGTAGGACTCCACGACGTTGACGTCGCCGCCGAAGTCGTAGCGCCAGACGTGGTCGAGGATCTTCGGCTTGGACAGCACCGTGCCCGCGTTGATGATGAAGTACCGCAGCAGGGTGAACTCAGTGGGCGACAGCGAGACGGGCTCGCCCGCCTTCCACACCTCGTGGGTGTCCTCGTCGAGCTCGATGTCGGCGAACGCCAACCGCGCGTTGCGGGGCTCCTCGACACCACGGCCCGACCGCCGCAGGATGACCCGCAGCCTGGCCACGACCTCTTCGAGGCTGAACGGCTTGGTGACGTAGTCGTCGCCGCCCAGGGTCAGCCCGGCGATCTTGTCCTGCAGGGTGTCGCGCGCCGTCAGGAACAGGGCGGGCGAATCGATGCCGTCGGCGCGCAGGCGGCGCAGCACCCCGAAACCGTCCATTCCGGGCATCATCACGTCGAGGATGACGGCGTCGGGGCGGATCTCGCGCGCCTTGTCCAGTGCGGCGGGACCGCTGGAGGCGGTGTGTACCTCGAAGCCCTGGAACTTCAAGCTCACCGAGAGCAGTTCCACGATATTGGTCTCGTCGTCGACGACGAGGACTCGCGCTTCGGGTACGGATTCGGGGATAGCAGCAGCCATGGCCATGAAACTAGAGTCCACCCTTTTGCTGGAATTAGAACTGCGCGAGCGCTGTGAGCTTCCTGTGAGTTGGTTTCAGGGGCGTTACGCCTGGTGAGGGGCCGGCTGTGACCGTCGTCATAGACTGGCGGGATGAATCTTGGCAAAACCCTGGTCGACCTGGCCCTCGGTCCCGCGCGCCTCTGGCTGGCCGCCGCCGACGCCGGGTTGTCAGTGGCTGCGGGTGCGCTGGGAATGGCGAGGTCCTCGCTGGGAGATACCGGGGAGGGGCAGGGACCGGCCGCGGTAGCGCACATGCTTGGCATCGACGACGCCATCGTGCGGGCCAACCGCATCGCCCGCCTGATCGACGACGACCAGCCACTTGGCAGGGCGCTGGCCCCTGACGGCCCGCTGGACAGGCTACTTCGGCCCGGAGGCGTCGTCGACAAGGTGACGGCGCCCGGCGGTGCCCTCGATCGGCTGACCAAGGAGGACGGCGGGCTGATGCGCGCCATCGAGCCCGGCGGCTTGGTCGATCAACTGCTCGACGAGGACGGGCTGGTCGAGCGGTTGCTCGCCGAGGACGGGCTGGCCGACCGGCTGCTGGCCGAAGGTGGGTTGATCGAGAAACTGACCGCACGGAACGGACCGCTCGAGCAGTTGGCCGACGTCGCCGACACGTTGAACCGCCTGGCCCCGGGGCTCGAGGCGCTGACGCCGACGATCGACGCGCTCTACGAAGCCGTCAACACCCTCAGCGCCGTCGTCAACCCGCTGAGCAACATCGCCGACCGGATCCCGTTCCCCGGCCGCAGGCCCGGCGGCCGCCGCCCGTCCCCGCGGCCCGTGTCCTCACAGCGGGTCATCGACCACGAGGACTGAGCCGATATGATTGGGCCGGTTTCGGCCCGCCTCCTTAGCTCAGTGGTAGAGCGTTCGCCTTGTAAGCGGAATGTCATCGGTTCAATCCCGATAGGGGGCTCCACTCGGTGCCGAATGTCGGTAGCCGGTCGTAGCTTCGGAGCATGAGACAGTGCCGCGGTTGTGGTTCGGCACTCTCGAAGCGCAGCCAAAAGATCTACTGCAGTAATGCGTGTCAGGCGACGGTTCGGCGCGACACCGGTATCAAACGCTGGCTTGAATCCGGCGAGGCGGTCATCGCCACCTACCAAGAGCACTACATCCGGCAGTATCTCGCCGACGCCCAGTCGGGCTGCTGCGCAATCTGTGGTGGACCGAACGCGTGGCTGAGCCTGCCCCTCGCCTTCGTGTTGGACCACATCGACGGGAACCCGACGAACAATCGACGGGAAAACCTGCGGCTGGTCTGTCCAAACTGCGACTCCCAGCTGCCGACGTACAAGAGTCGCAACCGTGGCAACGGGCGCCACTTCCGCAGGCAGCGCTACGCCGACGGTCAGTCGTACTGACGGGGTTCGGTCCACAAGCGTTGGCACCTACACAGGTGCTTGCCAACAATTCACCATGCGTAGTTTTTTCGATGTCAACAATGCCCAAATGATCTTGGCTGTTTAGCTGTAGACGACGCTTTCTGGGAGAAAACTGTGTCAGGTGCGGAGCGGTGACGTGCTCTCCGCAGCTCCGCACGATCCAGTAGTTCAGCCCAACTGGTAGGAGGAGTCGAAATGAAGTACGTCATGGCATGGACGAGCCGACTCGGCGGATCCGGCAAGGAAAACGAAGCGGGCGTGCAGCGCGCCTTGCAGCTCTTCTCGAAGTGGCAACCACCCGATGGCTCGACGTTCCACCAATTCGTCGGGCGCATCGACGGCGAGGGAGGGTTCGCCGTGGTGGAGACCGACGATCCAGCGGAGTTGCTCGACGGCACCAGCAAGTTCGCGCCCTTCAACCTGTTCCAGCTCTACCCAGTGGTCGACATGGCCGACTGGGCGCGATCGGCGCAGGCCGGCGTGGATTTCAGGGAGTCGATCAGCTGAAAACCGGATTACGCCACAGGGGTCGCTCCCATGGGGGCGGCCCCTCCTGCGTCCTGCCGCGACACCCAATTCCCTTGAGTACGTGACCATTCGCCCTTGCGCCGATATGTTCGTCTCGACGAAGGAGCAAAGCCGTGGCTGAAGCCGGGTTCTGGGTGGCTTGGGGTATTCCGGCGCGCGGGCGTGAACGGCAGGCGCTCGATCTGCTCAAACACACCACGACCGATTACCTCGATGGCCTCGTCCGCGACGGACGGATCGAGCGCTTCGATACCGCGGTCCTCAAACCGCAGAGCACGGAGCTGGGCGGCTTCATCCTCATTCAGGGCACGAAACAACAGATCGACTCGCTGCGCGGCGACCACGAGTTCGGCCGCTGGGTCGCTCAGGTTCAGCTGGTCGCCGACAAGGTTGGCATCGTCGACGCGTGGGTGAACCAAGGCCTGCCCGAGGCCATCGAGCTCTACGAAGAGGCACTCTCCAAGCTCGACTGACGGAGCCCGCGGCATAGCTGACCACGTGTTCCGCGGCGGAAATCAAGGTCAAAAGCCCATGATCATGATTCTGGTGGGAACTTTGATGCCAATTTGTCCTTTTGCTCGACCAGCCCGTTGACGTGCGATTGAATAGCCCTTATTGACGGGGGCCGCTAACCAGCACAGAGGGGTTCGAGCATGGGAGCAGCTTCCTACGTCGGCCGTGTCGGCCGACTGGCGGTCGCGCTAGGGGTGGGCACGGCGATCGCAACAGGACACGGTGTCGCCTTCGCCGACGATTCGCCGTCATCGGACGGTTCGACGGCCGGATCCGTGCAGTCACCGGATACCGCGGGCACGGCAGCGCCGCAGATCTCAGCGCCGAAGCCCGACACCGAACCGAAGACCACGCCTGCGGCCACCGAGGTCGAACCGAGCGCGACCGAGACCACCACCAAGACCACGACGGCCAACACGACGAACACCGTCGCCCCAGGCGTGGTGGTCAGTGCCCAGACCACGACCGGAACGTCGGCGTCGCCGACCGAGAAGGCCGAGCCGACTGACACTGCAGAGCCCACCAAAACGGCGGAGCCCACCGAGCCAGCAGAACCCACCCAAACCGCAACTCCGAAGCCGACCGCCGAACCTGACCCGACACCCACCAAGGACCCATCGGCATCGACGGCCGCACCAACGACGAAGGCCGTCGCCCGATCCGGGGCCTCGGCGGAGGTGCCCAAAGCCGCGGACACCGCACCCAGCCGGTCCGCTACCGTCGCCGCCCTTGCCGCGAGCGCACCAGCCGTCCAAGATTCCACGACCGCGGCGCCGTTGGCGGCGAGGATCGCGGCAGTCACGAACACACCGCCTGCGGCCCCGGTCGCTGCCCCCAACCCGCTGGAGATGGTGGCATCGGCGGTTTCCGACGTCATATCGAACACGGTGTCGACCGTTCTCGGTTGGGCGTTCGGTCCCCTTGCGGGCGCCGCCGCACCGAGCGCACCGGCCCAGGCGCCGTTGGCGTGGACGTTGCTCGCCTTCGTGCGGCGCGAGATCGACGGCTTCGTCTCGTCGTTGGGCGGCGGCACCACCACCAACGTCGCGCTCGCGGCCACGCAGACGACGACGAGCCTCGCCCTTGCCGCGGCCGCCGCCTCGAACGTGCCTGGCTTCCCGCTTCCGGGTGCACAGCTCAGCCCGTCGACGCAGTTCGTCAACTGGGTGACCGGCAACTACTACAACACCGGCAACACCGCGCTCGACTGGCCGGACACGTTGGCCCGATTCGGCGTGTCCGGCACCGACATTGGCGTCATGTGGGACAACGGCATGGTCGACGATCCGAGCACGCCCTACAACGAACATCAGATCCTGATGGCGTTCGGCGATACGTTCGGCTTGCGCAGCGTGCCTGGTGAGGACTGGCGGTTCAACGTCCTCATGCGCAGTGCGGACACCGATCTCACGAACGGCATCGACGTGCCGGACGGTGAATTCGGCAACGGCAACATGTTCGGCGGCATGCCGTTGTGGGACGTACCACCGGGGCGGCCCTACGAGAACTATGCGCGGCGGATCATCAACCCCGAGGCGCTGCCTCCTGGCGCGGCGGCAGGGATCACGCTGATCCCGACCGCGGGCATCTCGCTGCCGAGTCCCGGCACCCGGTTCGGCGTCACCCAGTACATCAACTTCATGTCGGTGACCAACTGGGGCTCACCCGGCCAGTGGACCACCAACTTCTCCGGCATCGCCTATTCGACTGACAACGGTGAGAACTGGAGTGTCGCACCGACTTCCATCCGTTACAACGATCCGTGGAGCGGCAACGCGAACTTCCAGCAGGGCGCCTTCGTCCGGCCAGGCGACGGCTACGTCTACTCGTACGGCACCCCCAACGGCAGGCAGGGCGCCGCGTACGTGTCCCGGGTCCTGGAGAAGGACATCCTCGACGTGTCCAAGTACGAGTACCACAGCAAGGGCAACCCCGGCGGGTGGTTCGGCTGGGGCGCCACCCCTGCCGGGTGGCAGAGGAACAACCCCGCCGCGGCCACCCCCGTGTTCGGGCAGGACCAAGGCGCCTGCGGCGTCGCCAACGCGGGCAATCAGGTCAGCGAGATGTCGGTGCAATACAACAAACAGCTGAAGAAGTACGTCACGCTCTACGGTGACCAGTTCAACAACATCGTGATGCGGACGTCGGATACCCCGCAGGGCACCTGGTCGACGGCCAAAGTGCTGATGGGACAACAATCCGGCGGCATCTACGCGCCGATGATGCACCCCTGGTCCCCGTCTACGATGGGCACCGGAACCGACCTCTACTGGAACTTGTCGTGGTGGGGCGAGTACAACGTTGGGTTGATGCGGACCGACCTGACCAAGGTGTAGGAGACGATCGTGCTGCGTTTCGTCGTCGCCGCAGTTGCAGCAGCGTTGGCGCTACCGGCCGTCGCCGCCGCCGATCCCGGTGCGCCACAGCCGGGTACGTCCTGCAGCGCGAATCTCAGTGATGCGATGACGTGGCCATCCGACGGCACGGCGCCGCTGGCGTGTGTCGGCGGGCCCGCCGGCTACCAATGGACGACCGTCGATTCGCCGTATCCGATCAGTGACAGGTGGGTGAGTTTCGGCCCGCCGATGAAGTTGCACGGAGAGGGCCTGCGCAACGCGGCCATCAAGTCGGGCGACTGGACGGCCACTCCCCTCGACCCCGAGAGCCGGTGCGGAGCGGAGCAGCTCGCCGTCGTTCCCGGCGTCGGCGCCGGCCCGCCGCAAGACGTCGAAGGCGAGCCGGGACGGCCACTTTCGCTTCAGGTGGTGCCGCAGCTGTTCTCCATCGAGATGACCGGTGACTGCTTGTGGCAGAGGGTGAATCCCTGACGTGATCAGCTAACCGACCGCGTGGCCTGCGGGAGGTTGGGGACCTTGGTGGGCGGCTGCGGCTTCTTGGGCAGCGGGCTCGAGACGATGTGCTCGTTGCCATCGGAATCCTGCCAATGGCACTGCTCGATGCCCGCAGCGGGAATGACCGCGTTCCATCCCTGCGTGATGACGCAGGCCTGCGCGAAAGCGGTTACGCCACTGGCCGACACGGCTGGTGCACCGATCGGGCTCTTCCTGATCCACTCGTTGCCGGTGTTCGGGTCCTGCCAGTGGCACTCCTCGATACCCGCGGTGACGACGGTCGCCACCCAGCCATGCGTCGTGGTGCAGGCCTGGGCGAACGTCATCGGAGCTGCTTGGGCCGCGGGTGCGGCGAGGATTCCGAGTGCGGCAGCGCCCGCACCGAGTGCGAGGGTGGCGGCGGTGATGCGGCGTGTGGTGGTCATGGTGTTCTCCTTGGTTGGTCGCGGCCATCTGCCGCATTCACCAACTAGGAGCGACCTGTCGCGCGGATTCCCTCACTTTTCCGCGCTGATCTTCGGCCCCAAAGAACACAGCACCCCGCGAGCCGGAGTGGGCTCGCGGGGTGCTGTCAGTTCCGTGCAGGGATCAGAGGTCGAACCGGTCGTTGTTCGCGACCTTCACCCATGCGGCGACGAAGTCCTTCACGAACTTCTCTTGGCTGTCATCCTGCGCGTACACCTCGGCGATCGCGCGCAGCACCGAGTTCGAGCCGAAGACCAGGTCGTTGGCCGTGGCCGTCCACTTGGTCTTGCCAGAAGCGCGGTCGACGCCCTCGTAGACGTGCTCCTCGGCGCCCGACTTCCACGACGTGCCCATGTCGAGCAGGTTGACGAAGAAGTCGTTGGTCAGCACACCCGGCTTGTCGGTGAACACGCCGTGCTTGCTGCCGCCGTGGTTGGCCCCGAGCGCGCGCAGACCGCCGATGAGCGCAGTCAGCTCGGGCGCGGTGACGTTCAGGAAGTACGCCTTCTCGAGCAGCAACTTCTCCAGTGGCAGCTTCTCGCCTGCGTGGGCGTAGTTGCGGAATCCGTCGGCCCGCGGCTCCAGCAGGCCGAACGACTCGACGTCGGTGTTCTCCTGCGTCGCATCGGTACGACCCGGCGCGAACGGAACCTCGATGTCGACTCCGCCATCCTTGGCGGCCTTCTCCACCGCTGCCGCACCGGCGAGCACGATTAGGTCGGCAAGCGAAACCTTCTTGCCACCAGCGCTGTTGAACTCCTGCTGGATCTTCTCGAGCACCGGCAGCACCTTCGCCAGCTCGGTGGGCTCATTGGCCTCCCAGCTCTTCTGCGGCTCGAGCCGCAGCCGGGCACCGTTGGCGCCGCCGCGCTTGTCGGTGTTGCGGTAACTTGCCGCCGCCGACCACGCGGTGTTGACGAGCTGCTGAACCGAGAGGCCGGAGTCGAGCACCTTGGCCTTGAGCGCCTTGACGTCCGCGGCGTCGACCAGCGGGCCGTCTACCTCGGGCACGGGGTCCTGCCACAGCTGCGGCTCGGCGATCCACGGGCCGAGGTAGCGGCTGATCGGCCCCATGTCGCGGTGCAGCAGCTTGTACCAGGCCTTGGCGAAGGCCTCGTTGAGCTCCTCGGGATGATCGAGCCAGCGCCGGGTGATCGGGCCGTAGATGGGATCGACGCGCATCGAGACGTCGGTGACGAGCATCGTGGGCTTGCGCGGTGCACCCCCGAAGGGGTCCGGGATGATCGCCTCGGCGTCCTTCGCCTCGTACTGCCACGCACCTGCGGGGCTCTTCGTCAGCTCCCACTCGTAGCCGTAGAGGATCTCCAGGAAGCTGTTGCTCCACTTCGTCGGCGTGGGCGTCCACACGACCTCGAGGCCGCTGGTTATCGTGTCGCCTGCGTTTCCTGAGCCGAAGGGGCACTTCCAGCCAAGCCCCTGCTGCTCGATCGGCGCGCCTTCGGGCTCGGGGCCGTTCGGGTCGGCGCTGGCGCCGTGCGTCTTGCCGAGCGTGTGGCCGCCGACGATCAGCGCCGCGGTCTCCTCGTCGTTCATCGCCATCCGGCCGAACGTCTCGCGGATGTCGATAGCGGCAGCCAACGAATCCGGCTTGCCCTCGGGGCCTTCGGGATTCACGTAGATCAGGCCCATCGTGGTGGCGCCGTAGCGCTCCTCGAGCTGCCGCGCTGACGCATCGGCGCCTGCGTAGCGCTTGTCGGTGCCGAGCCATTCGTGTTCTTCGCCGAAGATGACCTCTTCTGGCTCCCAGAAGTCGGGACGGCCGAACGCGAACCCGAACGGCTGGAAGCCTGCCGACTCCAGCGCGACGTTGCCCGCAAACACCAGGAGGTCGGACCACGAGATCTTGCTGCCGTACTTCTGCTTGACCGGCCACAGCAGGCGGCGGGCCTTGTCGAGGTTGGCGTTGTCGGGCCAGCTGTTGAGCGGTGCGAAGCGCTGCATGCCCTGGCCTGCGCCACCGCGGCCGTCGAACGTGCGGTAGGTGCCTGCGGCGTGCCAGGACAGCCGGATCATCAGGCCTGCGTAGCTGCCGTAGTCGGCGGGCCACCAGTCCTGCGAGGTGGTGATCACCGAGAGCACGTCGGCCTTGAGGGCGTCGACGTCGAGCTTCGCGAATTCCGTTGCGTAGTCGAAGTCCTCACCGAGGGGGTTGCCCTTCGGTGACTGCTTGTGCAGGACCGACACGTCGATCTGGTTGGGCCACCAATCCTGGTTCGTCAGCGGAGCATCCGCCTTGAGCGTCGGCGAATCGATTGCTGGGTTCTCGCTATCGGACACAACATTCCTTCCAGGGTTGGTGAACTGAGGCTGCGTTCATGGATGTGTTCTAAGAACTTCGAACGTGCGAACAATCGGGGCAGGTGCCCCAGTAGATGACCTCGGCCTCGTCGATCGAGAATCCGTTGGCATCAGAAGCCGTAAGACAGGGCGCATCACCGACGGCGCAGTCGACGTCGGCGATGACACCACACATCCGGCACACGACGTGGTGATGGTTGTCGCCGACTCGCGATTCGTAGCGGGCGACGGAACCCGATGGCTGGATGCGTCGCACCAATCCCGCGGCCGTCAACGCGTTGAGCGAGTCGTACACGGTTTGGTGCGACACGTCGGGCAGGTCGCCGCGGACGGCCCTGATGATCGTGTCGGTGTCGGCGTGCGGAAGCGTGTACACCGCGCTCAGGACCGCTACCCGGGGACGGGTGACGCGCAGGGCTGACGCCTGCAGCATTTCCCGGAAGTCCGCGGTCGCATCCACGCCCCGTAGTCTTGCGCCTTTTCTGGAATCAGTCAAGAATTGGTTTTGGGCGTGTCGAGGTGTCTCTCATCGGCTACCTCCGCGGCGGGAAACGTCCACTCCCCGTTCAGAAGTGACCTACTCCGCAAAGGCTATCGACGTCTCCGTGCACCCCGTCGCGGCGCGTCCCTGCGGGAATGACCGGGGATCCGCGCCCGCGATGACGGTCTTTCGGTAGTAGGCGTGCTCCGCGTCTGCGGAGCATTCGAAGTTGGCATTGAGGACGTGGAAGGTCGCCGGATCGGCACCGTCGATGGCCTTGCCCATCCAGTAGACGCGCTGGGCGTCGCTCGCGTACGGAGCCTGGAGCAGACGGAACGACGAAAGGCTGGCGTCGGGGATCTGGTCGGCGAAGTAGAAGACGTGCCGATCGTCGGTCGCGTAGGCGCCGCCGAGTACGCGAAACGTGTCGGGGTCGGCTTGGGCGATCGGGTTGCCGTTGACGTGAACGGTTTCGGCGTCCTTGGTGAAGAGGTAGTGATCGACGTTGGAGATGATCGCGAAGTGCGCGGGATCCTCCGACAGCACGCTTCCGTCCGACCAGTACACCGCGGCACCGTCCTTGGCCAGCTCGCCGTCGAGCAGCTCGAAGTGGGCCGGGTCGGAGCTGATCGCGGTGTCGCGCTGATAGACGTGGTGCGCATCCTTGGCGAAGCCGGGCCGCGCCGGCGGCTGGAAGGTCGCGGCGTCGGCTCCGGGCAGCACGGCACCGTCGAGGTAGACGTTCGACTTGTCGCGCGCGTAGGTCTGGTCGAACACGTGGAACGACGCGACGTCCACCCCGTCGATTTGGAATGCCTTGCCGGGGAACGCATTCAGGTAGTAGACCGTGTCGTCGGTGACGTGATAGCCGGCGGTGTCGAAGAGCGAGTTGGGCGTCCGGTTGTGGCTGCAGGAGGGCAACAGCGCCAGCGCTACGACGCACACGCCGGCGAGCACCTTCCGCATGTGCAAAAGGTACCGGCAATCACCTGGTCGGAGCGGTCGGATCCCTCAACGTGCTTGGGAAGGGCAGCGTCTCCTCCGTTGCGGCAATTCGTTTGCCGTCGATGATGAAGCAGGCCAGGCTGCCGACGAAGCTGGCCGCGGCGATGGCGCAGCTGACAGTGGCGAAGACGCTTCCACCGAGGCCGAACGACGCCATGCCCATGACCAGGCTGATCACCGCGACGAACACGAGAAGCAATCCGAGGGTCGCCAACACTGCGGCGATCGGGTCTTCGGGACCACCGACTTCCTGGTCAACCATGGTGAAGCCCCTTCAGCAGCCGACGATTGGATGCTGATTCAGTACCCAACCGCAGGCCCGCCGAAACGGACGAGTTCAGACCGGCATGCGCCGATTGATCAGCAGTGCTCCGATGGCGGCGATGGCGAGAACACCTGCCCCGAGACGCAACCAGCCGGTGCTCGCCTCACCCCTGACCGTCTCGTAGCCGATCTGATCCTGCAGTGTCGTGTAGACCTTCTCGAGTTGCTTGAGGTCGGTCGCGGAGTACGCGGTGCCTCCGGACAGTTGCGCGACCTGCTTCATCGTGGTGTCGTCGACGGGCACGGGAACCTGGTTGCCGTCGACGGTCACGGTGCCGTCGGGCGTGCCGAACGAGATCGTCGAGATGGGGATGCCCTGATCGTGCGCGGCGCGCGCCGCGGTGAACGCCCCGCGCGGGTTGTTGGGGTTCGACGGGCTGGTCTCCTTGCCGTCGGAGAACAGGATGATGCGGGCGGGCGGCGGTGTGTCGCCGCCGCCGATCACGGCGCCGACGGTCGAGATCGCTTGTAGCGCAGCGAAGATCGCCTCGCCGGTGGCGGTCCGGTCGGCGATCTGCATCTTGTCGATGGCGATCTTGGTGGCGTCGTGGTTGGTGGTCGGCGAGCTCAGCATGGTCGGGTTGGCCGCATACGAGATCAAGCCGAGGTTGATACCAGGGGTGAGGTCGTCGGCGAACTTCTTGGCCGCCTCCTGAGCGGCCTTCATCCTCGTCGGCGGTACGTCCTTGGCATCCATCGACGTGGACACGTCCATGACGAGCATCACCACGGCGCGGTTGCGCGGGATCTTGCGATCCAGGGAGGGACCGGCCATCGCGATGGTCAGGAACACCAGGGCGAGCGCAAGCAGCACCGCGGGCACGTGGCGCCAGCGACTTGCGCGCAGTGGCGAGACGCTGTCGATCATCTCCGAGTTGGCGAACCGCGCCAGGCGGTGCCTGCGGGACCGCTGCACGACCAGGTAGAGCGCGATCAGGCCGGCGATCGGGATGAGGAACAGGAAGTACCACGCATGCGCGAAAGCCGAGAGTGGCATTGGCCCCAACACGGGCAGATTCACTAGTGTCCCTTCGCCGAGCCAACGTGACCCTAAGCCGAGAGTACAAAGGTGAGCGGCGGAAGCCCTCGTGCGCGGCCCAGGCACGGGGTACGCACCTACACTCGAAACCGTGCGTGACGTGCTCGACGAGCTGATCTCGGTGTGGAGCGCCGGTGGTACGGCCGGCCTGGCCACCGTGGTGCGCACCATCAAGTCCGCACCGCGCACGCCGGGTGCCGCCATGGTGCTCTCCCCCGACGGATCCGTTGCGGGCTCGGTGTCCGGCGGGTGTGTCGAGGCCGCGGTCTACGAACTGGCAGGCGAGGTGGTGCTGACCGGTCGGCCCCGGCTGCAGCGCTACGGCATCACCGATGACGACGCCTTCGCCGTCGGCCTGACGTGCGGCGGGATCATCGACATCTTCGCCGAGCCGGTCTCGCGCGAGACGTTCCCGCAGCTGGCGGCGGTCGCCAACGACATCGCGCTGCACCGCCCGACGGCCGTCGCCACCGTCATCGCCCACCCGGACCCCAAGAGGGTGGGGCGGCGCCTCGTCATCGGTGAGTCCAGCACCGACGGTGGCCTCGGCTCTGGGCGGGCCGACGACGCCGTCGCCGACGACGCCCGCGGACTGCTCGCCGCGGGGCGCACCGCCGTTCTGACCTACGGACCCGACGGCGAACGCCAGGGCGAGGGCATGGAGGTCTTCGTCGCCAGCCACGCACCTCGGCCGAGGATGATCGTCTTCGGCGCCATCGACTTCGCCGCAGCGCTGACCCGCCAGGCCGCCCTGCTCGGCTACCGGGTGACCGTCTGCGACGCCCGCCCCGTCTTCGCGACGCCTGCACGGTTCCCCGCCGCCGACGAGGTCGTCGTGGACTGGCCGGACCGCTACCTTGCGGGCCAACAGGCCGTCGGCGCGATCGATGCCCGCACCGTGATCTGCGTGCTGACCCACGATCCCAAGTTCGACGTGCCCGTGCTCGAGGTGGCGCTGCGCCTGCCGCAGGTCGGCTACATCGGCGCGATGGGGTCGCGCCAGACGCATCTGGACCGGCTCGACCGGCTGCACGAGATGGGCCTGACGGCAGCCGAGACGAGCGCGCTCGCGAGCCCGATCGGACTCGACCTCGGCGCCCGCACACCCGAGGAGACCGCGGTGTCGATCGTCGCCGAGATCATCGCGCGCCGGTGGGGCGGTGGTGGCCGCCCCTTGGCTGAGGTCGACACCCGAATCCACCACGACGTGCACCACGGATCAGGGCTGCGCGGGCCGATCCAGTAACACCAGACGGACCTGCTTCGATACTCACTCTGCGGTTTGCTGGCGTAATGTTGTGACTCGCGTTGTCCGTGACAGGGGAGACAGATGAGATCGAAGAACGTCGTGGCCGCGGTCGTCGCCGTTGGTATCGCCATGGGCGTTGGCACCACAGTGGTCGCGATCCCCGCGCACGCAGATCCCCAGGAAGAACAGCTGGACCAGGCGTTTCTGAACGCGCTCCAGCAGAAGGGCGTGCCGGTCAAGTCCCGCCAGAACGCCATCGATCTGGCCCACTCCACCTGCGACCTGCTGCACCGTGGCGGCACGGTCAACGACGCTTTGCTCCACGTCAAGAACGCCACCAGTTGGTCGGTGGATCAGATCACCGCGTTCGCGGGCGTCGCCGTGTACGCCTACTGCCGCGACCAGACGCCCAAGTAGCCGCTCACCCCATCAGGTCATTCTCGACTGTCCGCCCTTAACCGACCACCCCGCGCAGGGCATCCACCCCGAATACGGGCCCCAGCATCGCCGACATGTCGGGGCCACGGCGCAGTCCGTGCCCGCCGTCGACGTTGATGATCTGACCGGTGATCCAGCTCGACAGGTCACTGAGCAGGAACACCGAGGCGTTGGCGATGTCGTCGACCTCACCGGGCCGCGGCAACGGGGTGCAACTCGCGTAGTCGCCGCTGATCTCGGGCGAATCCAGAATGGGCGCAACGAGATCGGTGCGAATCAGGCCGGGCCGAATGCAGTTCACCCTGACCCAGGACGCGCCCAATTCGTCGGCGGCCAGCATCATCAGATGGTCCAGCGCCGACTTGCTCACGCCGTACGCGCCGAACCAGCGGTGGGTATTGCTTGCCGCGATCGACGAGATGCCGACGAACGATCCTCCCCCGCCGCGAACCAGCTCGCGCGCGCTGTGCTTGAGGACGTACATGCTGCCGTTGACGTTGAGGTCGACGGTGCGCCGCCAGGCATCCGAGTCGACCTGGGTGATCGGTCCGATGGTCTCCGATCCGCCTGCGCAGTGCACGACGCCGTGCAATCTGCCGTGCCACGCGGTGGCGGCCTCCACCACCGCGGCGACCTCGTCCTCGTTCGTGACGTCGGCGGGCTCGTACCGCACCGAACCGGCCCCGTCTCCTGCCGCGGCGGCGATCTCGTCCACCGCGGCCGCCAAGCGGTCGGCGTTGCGCCCGACGATCATCGCGTTGCCTCCGGCGGCCACCACCGCCGCGGCTACGCCCTTGCCGATCCCGCTACCTCCGCCAGTGACGAGGATGGTCCGATCCGCCAACGAGAGCTGCATCGCTTTCCCTTCGAGTTGTCCGACAAGAGCACCAAACTAGAACACGTTCTAGTCATCGAACCACGTCGCCTAGCTGCGCTAGGCGGAATCCACGCGCTCCGTCGGTCAGCTATGCCACAGGGGTCTGGCAGGCGGCTCACAGAAACGGCACGCACGCACCACTTCACGTCGTGATCAAGCGATGTTTCCGCTCCTCTACGCGTATTCTCGAAGTGGTAATCGGCTGGCAAACAGCCCATTCCGCGACGAGTCGGTCAACACAACAGAAAGCGTGACGATGGCGACCCTTGAGTTCTCTGCACGACGACTGATCCTTGCCGGAGGGTTCGCGGTCGCGATCGCCGCCGCCCCGGCGGTCGCCGCCTTCACCGTGCCAACCACCGCAGGACCGTCCGTCGCCGCGTGCCCCAACGGCGAGTCCGAGGACACCTTCACCGGCACCTGCACGCCCGAGCTGGTTCCGAATTCGCCTGAGTTCCAGTCGTCTCCGGGTGGGCTGCCCTCGGTCGACAACATCCCCTGCACGGGCGCCAACTCCGGCCAGTGCATCGGTCTTTCCGAGGAACAGCAGGCCGAGGGACCCGCGCCCGTCCCGCACTCGTCGATCAGCTCGAGCCCCTAAACGGGAGGCGATTTCCGCCTAGCCCGTCGCCACGCTCGCCGCACCCGAAAGCGGCGCGTTCTCAGGGAACTCTCCGAACGTATGCAGATTCCTGGCAGGTTCCATAGAATCCTCCCGACGAGACGGTCAATTACGACAGAAAGCGTGACGATGGCGCCCTTCGAGATTTCAGCGCGACGAATCCTCCTTGCCGGCGGGTTCGCGCTCGCCGTCGCCGCGGCTCCCGCGGTCGCCGCGTTCACCGTGCCGACCGCCCCCGGTGTGCACGTCGCCGCGTGCCCCGCGGGTGAGGAAGAAGACCTGTACACCGACGCGTGCATCCCGCACACGGTGCCCAACTCCCCGTTCAGCGCGCCGGCGGGCAACCCCGACATCCCGGAGATCGACGGCATTCCCTGCACCGGCCATGACAGCGGTCAGTGCATCGGCCTGGCCGAGGACTCGGCGCCCAGCGTCACGCCCGAGTCGAGCGTCGGCAGCGACCCGACCATCACCGGCAGCGAAGGCAGCTAGGGAACGGGCGAAACCCTGGGCGATTCGACAGGTCGCCTAGAGTTGTCATATGGCTGCGAAAACTGATCCCGCCGAGCTCGGCGACGTCGAACCCTTGGCCGATAGCACCGCTCGGCAGGCAAGGCGTGTTGTCGCTGCTTATGCCGTGGATGCCGACGAGTGCCGCGTATTCCTTTCGATGTTGGGCATCGGGCCGGCGAAGCTCGACGCGTAGTGGCATCAGGAGACGGCGCCGGTGCCGACTCCGGTGAGCCCGACTTCGTGGCGGAGGACGGTGAGTCCGACTTTGTGGCGGAGGACGGTGAGTCCGACTTTGTGGCGGAGGACGGTGAGTCCGACTTTGTGGCGGAGGACGGTGAGTCCGACTTTGT
>Ga0105237_10001745_pt1 | contig 28090 bp, 25 predicted proteins | sample KBSC24metaG_FD_81520 | JGI IMG/M metagenome (GOLD analysis project Ga0105237, IMG submission 81520) | Corn rhizosphere microbial communities from Kellogg Biological Station, Michigan, USA - KBS C2-4 metaG | ecosystem: Host-associated > Plants > Roots > Rhizosphere > Soil | place: Michigan, USA... | reverse complement strand
TCAATATTCTTTTCGTAGCCAGTTGGTTTTCCGCTGCCGAGCGCGACCTGTTGTGAATGAGACCCGCCAACCGGATTTCCTTTTTTTTGAAACGAGTTGCGGTTTCAGCCGCTGCCCCCTTCGCCGGGCCGCCACGGCTTCCGGCAGTGCGGACTGCCCCCCGGATTTGGCGTTATACTCGCTAACGGCGCGCCCGCTCTCCACGCTGAACCAACACATTCGGGTTGCTTGCGCGGCGAATGTCATCACGGCAGGGACGTTGACCTCTTAGTCACTTTCCAACTCGAGGTGCATCTCGGCTGGGATTTCGCGTAAACAGGCCGCTTACCACTGGATTGGCCACGGATGGACACGGATCAACACGAATAAAAACTACGCTGCTGCCTCCGCTCGCTCGAAGTCATTCGGACCGCGCTTGACTCAGCCTCGTACGTGATGCTTTGCGTTTTTCCAAGATTCGCTCAGGTCAGCGGATCGGTTTAACATGAAGTCGCTAACAGATTTTGCGTGTAAGCCAGCGGCACAAGTTCGATCCAGTCGGCTTCAGATACTGCTGGATCGGTACAAGGGGCTTGCCCTCCTCCAAGAGAGATCCCGCCAAGTCTTCCATGGCGTTGGCGATCATCAGACGGGCATCGGGCAAATCGAATCCCTGCGTAACCGCTCCGGGGAAATCGAGTGCTTCCGCGATAACCATTTCGCTGGGACTCCGCGGGAGATAGAAAGCCACATGGTAGCGGAGCCTGCTTCCATGATACATACCTCATGATACATACCTCATAGGCCCCATGGACGCTTGCGCACCGCTCGTTTACACTAAGGTTATGACGCGCCGTGAATTGCTGACTCTTGCCGCTTCCGCTGCACTGTTGAAAGCTGAACGTGCACCGGCTCCTCCAGTCTCTATCGCAAAGTGCAATTCCTATGATGACGATTTGGTTTCTGTGATTAACACGATGTTCGATCAAATTGGCGGTGCGGGCCGCCTGGTGGCGAACAAGACGGTGACTATTAAGTTGAACCTGACCGGAAGTCCGGGACTTCGGTTCAAGGGACGCGCGCTGGGCGTCACGCACTATACTCACCCCAAAACGATCGGCGCGATGGTGAATGTGCTGGGACGCGCGGGCGCGAAGCGGGTTCGATTGGTAGAGAGCGCGTGGGGCACTTCCGGGCCGCTCGAAGAATATATGCTCGATTCCGGATGGAACGTTAAAGCCCTGCAGAATGCCGCGCCAAAAGTGGAGTTTGAAAATACAAACGCTCTTGGCTCGGGAAAGAAGTATGTCCGCTTCAATATCCCTTCGGGCGGTTACATTTTTCCCGCGTATGAACTAAATCATTCCTATTACGACACGGATGTGTTTGTGTCGATGGCGAAACTGAAGAATCACGCCACCTGCGGCGTGACGCTTTCGATGAAAAACATTTTCGGCATAACGCCAGCCTCGATTTACGGTGATGACGCGGGTGTGGACGCGCCCAACGAGAGCCCGAACAGCGGGCGTGTGAACACGTGCCATCTTGGCAAACGGCAACCGGCGAAGATAGCGCCGGCGGAAATTGACGCGAAATCCAGCCGCGAGCCCGGCTACCGCATGCCGCGCGTTGTGTCCGAGTTGAATGCCGCGCGGCCGATTGATATTGCTTTCATCGACGGAATCGACTCGGTTACGGGCGGCGAAGGACCCTGGATCGAGGGTCTGAAGCTGGTGCATCCGGGCGTGTTGATTCTTGGTACGAACGCCGTTTCCACCGATGCCGTTGGCACGGCGGTCATGGGTTACGACCCGCGCGCCGATCGTGATACGCCGCCGTTCCGCAAATGCGATAACATGCTTAAACTGGCGGAAGTGAAAGGGGTTGGATCGGCGGATCTGAAACGGATTGAAGTGCGCGGCGTCTCCATTGCGGACGCTTTGTTTCGTTACGAAGCCTAATTACAGGCCGGCCGGAACCGGTCGACGACACCTATCTACAACACGTATCTGCGAAGGCTGACCACGCTTGAGGATGCTGATGCAATTCCTGAATACGCCACTAGTGCAATCGCAGCCGCGATTCACTCCGGTCGCCATTCTGGACATCCTGGTCGTCGCTGTTGTGATCTATCAGTTCCTGATGATCATCCGGGGGCGCCGCGCCGCTCACATTCTGATCGGTGTGGGCATTATCGCGCTGACTTACATCATCTCGATCACGTTTGGCCTGGAGTTATTGCGGGAAATTCTGGTAACACTGGCGCCTTATGCGCCAATCGCAATCATTGTGATGTTCCAATCGGAGCTGCGGCGGCTTTTCGCGCGTCTCGGACGGCGCAGGTATATCACGCTCGGCGGACGGTTGGAGCGACGCGAGTATACGGAAGATTTAGTACTGGCGATTCTACAGTTGGCGGCGACAAAAACCGGCGCGCTGTTGGTGGTTGAGCGCGATATCGGACTGCGCACCTTTGTTGAGAGCGGCGTTGCGCTGGACGCATCGCTTTCGCGCGATCTGTTGCTTTCCATCTTTCAGAAAGACGGCGCGCTGCACGATGGGGCAGTGATCATCAAAGGCGATCGTATTGCGGCCGCCGCTTGTTTCCTGCCGCTCAGCGTGCGGCCGGTGATCGCACAGAAGCTGGGTACCCGCCACCGCGCGGCGATCGGGGTGACGGAAGAAACGGATTGCATGGCGCTGGTGGTTTCGGAGGAAACAGGCGGAATTTCGGTGGCGGCGTTCGGCGAAATCGAACTGCATGTCAGCGAGGTGCGATTGAAGGAGCGTATTGCCGAACATCTGTCCCGCCGGGCTATTCCGGTGCACAAACTGACGGCGATCTCGACTGAGCCCAGCGGTTTGTCGAATCAGGCGAGCCGGGAGGTCAGCGCGGACTGAAGTATGCGGCTGCTGACAAGAAATCTCGGATGGAAGATCTTCTCGCTGGCGCTGGCGATCGGATTGTGGTTCGCGTTCGTCGGGGAAACCGAGACGGCCGCGTCGGTGGCTGTGCCGGTGGAGTACCGGAACCTTCCGCAGGGCATGGATATCAGCAACGATTTGCCCGACCACCTGTACCTGAAAGTCCGTGGTCCGGCGGCGCGCGTCAGCACGAACGAGATTTCGCAGGCGTCGGTGGTGCTTGATCTGTCGTCGATTGAGCGGCCGGGAGAACAGACCTTTACCCTGGATCAAAACTCAGTGAAGCTGCCCACGGGGCTCAGCCTGACACGGGTGGTGCCATCGCAGATTCGAGTAAAGGTGGAGAATCGCGATTCGCGGCAGGTGCCGGTGGAGATACGTTTCGCAGGGCCGCCTCCGCAGGGCTATCGCGTAGCGAGTCAGAGCGTGTACCCACCGAAGCTGCTGGTGCTTGGGCCACGGAGCCACATGGAGCGGCTGACGGCGGTAGAGACAGACGCCATCGACTTGAGTAGAACGGTGGGCACGGCCGAGTTTCGTGTGTCGGCTTATGTGCGCAATCCACAACTGCGGTTCGATGGGCCACCCGTGGTGGCGGTTCGCATTACACTTGAGAAGATCGCGGAGCAAAACCACTAACTCACCGAATGGCGCGTAAACTTTTTGGAACAGACGGTATTCGCGGTGTGGCGGGAGAGTTCCCGCTGGATCCGCGGACGGCGCACGCCTTCGGCAGTGCGCTTGGGAATTGGGCGAAAAAGCACGATCCGGACCCGGAGGTCGTCATCGGGATGGACACGCGTGAATCCGGCGCGTGGCTGGCCGCGCAGGTGGCAGGAGGGTTGGCGCGGCATGGAATCAAGACTCGCTTTGCAGGATTGATTACGACGCCGGGAGTTGCCTATCTTACCCGTACGCGGCATTTCGTCGCCGGGGTGATGATTTCGGCATCGCACAATCCATATCAGGACAACGGTCTGAAGGCGTTCGATCATTCCGGATTCAAACTGCCCGACGATCAGGAACAGATCGTGGAAGACGAGATTTTCGAGCTGCGCGAATCGGGAATTGAAGCGAAAGCGGCCGAGCTGGAAGTGGATGAAACGCTCGATCAGGAGTATGTCGATTTTCTGGCATCGACGGTCGATGTGCGATTTGACGGGATGAAATTGGTCGTTGATTGCGCCAACGGGGCGTCTTCACATCTTGCGCCTGAACTATTCCACAGGTTAGGCGCTGGTGTCCATGCGATCGGCTGCGATCCGAATGGCCGGAATATCAACTTGGAATGCGGCGCTCTGCATGTGGAGAATCTTCGCGCGGAGGTCCTGAAGCAGGGCGCGGACGCCGGCATCGCGTTCGACGGCGATGCGGACCGCTGCATCATGGTTTCGGCCCCCGGGCGGATTGTGGATGGCGACGCGGCGCTGCTGATCGCGGCGGACGCGCTGCACAAGAGCGGACGTTTAAACGGCATTGTGGTGGCTACCGTGATGTCGAACCTGGGTCTCGAGAAGGCTTTGGCCGATCGCGGGATCGAAATGGTTCGGACTCCGGTGGGCGATAAGTACGTGCTCGAGGAGATGATCCGGCGGGGCGCGATGCTGGGCGGCGAACAATCGGGCCATATCATTTTCCGCGAGTACGCTACGACGGGCGATGGGATGCTGACGGCGCTGAAGGTTCTCGAGATTGTCCGGCAGACCGGTTCGACGCTGGATGAGTTGGCGGCGGATATGAAAGTCTATCCTCAGCTTCTGGTCAACGTGCGGGTCAAGGGCCGGAAGCCGCTCGCAGACTTGCCGCAGGTTCAGGAGGAGATCCGGAGTGCGGAATCGAGCTTCGGGGCAACCGGACGCGTCCTGGTGCGATTCTCAGGCACCGAACCGCTGGCGCGCGTGATGGTGGAAGGTCCGGATCTGGCGCGCGTGGAGCATTTCGCAAATAAAATCGCCGGCGCGATTCGCATCGAATTGGGCTGAGCACGCCGTGATCCCTGTCATCGCCGCGTGGCTTGCCATTACGGGTGTGACGGTGATCGATGTTCACTCCGGGGCGCGGCGTGCCGGCAGCACCGTTCTTATTCGCGACAGTCGAATCGAAGCGGTTGGAGCGCGCGTGGCCATCCCGGCCGGTGCGCAAAAAATGGATGGGCGCGGCAAGTTCCTGATTCCCGGTTTGTGGGACATGCACGTTCATCTCGGCGGAGTGGAGGAGGATTGGTTTCCGCTGTATCTGGCGAACGGTGTGACCGGGTTGCGCGAAATGGCCAGCAGCGTGGAAAATCTGGCGAAGCTCCAACGCTATCGCGCGCGCGTGGATCGGGGTGAGATTATTGGCCCTCACATCGTGGCTGCGGCGACGCCGATCGATCGGAGATCCCTGGAAAAGCCGGCTCCGTTTGGCGTGCTGACGGCGGCGGACGCGCGGGCGGCGGTGGATTACGAGAAGAGTCTGGGCGTTGATCTGGTGAAGATCTATGACGGCCTGACTCGCGACGCGTTCTTCGCCATTATCGATGAGGCTAAGAAGCAGGGCTTGACAGTCTCGGGGCATATGCCCGATACGGTGTCGCCGTTTGAGGCTTCTGATGCCGGCATGAAGAGCATCGAGCATATGGATGGGCTGTTGCTGGGATGCTCAAAGGCGGAGGGCTGGCTTCGCCGGCAGTGGCTGGCCGGACAAGGGCCTCGAGCGGACATGCTGCTATCGACCTTTGATGCATCCCGGGCGGCATCGCTTGGTGCTCGATTCGCGCGCAATGGTACCTGGCAGTGTCCGACGTTCACCGAACAGCGGTTCGAGGCGAATATCGACGACCCGGCGATGATCAACGATCCGCGGCTGCGTTACGTGCGCAAGGACTATCTGGACGATTGGATGCGGCAGCGGAACGAACCCTACTACCGGTTGACCGACAAACGTTTGTTCGGTAAGAACCTGGAAATTGCCGGGATACTCTATCGCAGCGGCGCGAAATTCCTTGCCGGTACCGATACACCGTTTGCATACTGCATTCCCGGATTTGCTTTGCATGACGAATTGCGTTGGCTGGTGAAGGCTGGATTGACGCCGCTTGTTGCGCTGCAGGCTGCAACCTTGAATCCGGCGGAGTATTTGGCCCGCAGCGATTCGATGGGAGCTGTAGAGGCTGGGAAACTCGCAGACCTGGTGCTGCTGAATGCCGATCCGTTGGCGGACATTGGAAATGTGGACAAGATCTCCGCGGTGATTGTGGGTGGAAAGGTGGCCGATCCGGGTATGCTGCTTAGAAAGGTTGAAGCTGCGGTGAGATAACAAAAGGGCCGATCGTGTGACCGGCCCTTTTCGGAGAAGCTATTTGGCGTACGAAAGCTAGCCGCGGAAGATTTTGCGGCGGAACATCGCGAGGCCGAGGAGGCCAGAGCCGATGAGCATCATCGAAACCGGCTCAGGAACCGTGCTCAAGGCAAACTTGGTTAACGTAGCGGTACCACCGTTTGATGCGCTATTGAAGTTGACAGTGATCGATTCCGTCAGATTCAGCGGCGTGCCGGTAGGGATATTGACTGCGCTACTGGAGAGGAGACCCGCAGCAATCGCCGATGGTCCCGGAGCAGCGCACGTACCGTTTAGGGCCGTACCGACTTGGGAGGCGCCAACCGTTTCCGTGCTGCTTATGTCGAGCGAATGACTGCCCGCCGGGTTACCCAACCCCGTGCAAGTCCCCGTCAGAGAATCGAAAGCGTTCTCTGACGTGACGGAACTCGCGAATGTTTGCTGGAGCGTTACCGTGACCGTTGAAGCAACGGCACTATTTCTCGTGATGATGAAGTTTTGCAGGTCAATGAGAAAAAATTGACCGCTGGTATTAACTGCGTCAACCGAACCAATAATGCTGAAAGCGCCATCCGATGTTGTCTTTGTAGTGAACGAATCGGCAAGGCACTGCGCGTTAGCCGCGAGAGGCCCAATTGAGTTGCAGACACCGGTGCCAAAAAACGCCGCTATGGTACCAGTGCCGCTGTCACTGACTGTGATCTGCCAAGCCATCAACGACGGGCTAAGGGTGAAAAGCGCAGCCGTACATAGAAAGCTAGCGCGGTGAATGGTTTTCATTCGGTTCTCCGATCCAAATGTGAAGATTCTTCCAGGTTCTCCGCTAGTCTAGCGGTTGCTTCGACGTCTTGTAAATGAACCTATAGTACCGGTACTCCCAGGAGTATAAACACCGGTTGCGGAAGGTGCAATACCCTTAAATGAGGGCACTCGCAGAGACTTTTGCCCTCGTTACAATATTTCCGCCATTTTATTTACTATACTTTAGGCGGTTTTGGACTGACTTTCCACGTCTTTTCGTCGAAGTATAGTACGTGACCTTCGCGGTACGCTTGAACGGACATCGAGATCAGCACTTGCGCGTGGGCGGCAGTTTCCACGTCAAGAGTTGGTTTTTCGCGAGAATGCATGCAACCAAGGAAGTTACGAATGTGTGTGTCCATCATGTTGTTTTCGTCAACGGCGATCTTGAATTCGTCTTCGCCCCACTTGGCCTTGTACTCACTGCTGATGACTCTCTTCTCCGGCCTGACGATGAGATTGGGCGAATAGCGCTCGAACATGCCGTGCTCGACCATGATCAGCGACCCTTCGTGGCCGCGAATCAGCCCGGGAATGTGCTGTGAATTCGCCATGGACGAAGTGAGCACGACCGAGTGTCCCTTGGGATAGTCGGCGACGACATGAAATGTGTCCGGCACTTCGCGGTCGGGGCGTGAAGGATCTTCGGGCAACTTCTTGAATATGTAAATGCCACCTCCGGCCATTACCTTAGATGGGAACTGAGGTTCGCTCCAACAGATGTTCATGGGAGCGGCCACGTGGAAGAAGAGGTCGGTGGCGATGCCGCCTGAATAATCCCAATATTTGCGGAAGCGGAAGAAACGATCGGGATCCCAGGCGCGTTTCTGCGCTGGACCGACCCACATTTTCCAGTCGATGTAGTCGTCGCCTTTTCCGTCCGGACCGGCTCCGGCGTCGATCTTGTAGTTCCATTCGCCCTCTTTCGAGTTGCGATGGTAAGAACCCTGGCTCATGATCATTTCGCCGATAACACCGTCGGCGATCGCCTTCTTGGCTTTGTGCCATTGATCGGCCGAGGTGGTCTGGGAACCGACCTGCAGCACGCGCTTGGTTTCCTTGACCGTCGAGACGAGTTCTTTCGCTTCGTCGATGGTGTGGCACATCGGTTTCTCGAGATAGACATCTTTGCCGGCGTCCATCGCTGCGAGTGCAATCTTTGCGTGCCAATGATCGGGCGTGGCTACGATTACCGCGTCGACGTCGCTGCGGTTGAGCACCTCGCGATAATCCAGATAGCCGTCGCATTTTAGGAATTCGGCATTGGCCTTCTTTCGCTTTTCGTAGACGTCACAGGCAGCGACAACCTGGCACGAGTTGTCGTCCTTGCCGACCTTCGCGAATTCGCGCGAAACGTAAGTCCCGCGGCCGCCGCAACCGACTACCGCGACGTTGATGCGATCGTTGGCGCCCAGCACGCGGCCGGTTTTGGCGGGGCGCGCGGCAAACATCGATTTCGCCATGCCGAGCGTGGAACCCACGGCCGCGGCGGTTTTCAAGAATTCTCTTCTCTTCACAGGGTCTTGTTCAAATGACATGGTAGAGTTCCTCTTCCGGTTACGCACATCAGTTTACTCCAATTGGGAGTGCTTCAGCGGAAGAAGGGGAGAGAGTGACGGCGAGCTAGACGGTGACGCTGTTTCCAAGCGGCATCTCGCGCTCGGAGGAACCACGAAACGCGCGCCACCAGATGAATAGGCAGAGAAAATGGGAGAAGACCATGACCAGATAGCCGGGGATCACGGTGCTATGAGACATCTGAAGCAGCGATTGACCGATTGCTTCGCCGGTCATCTGTAGTCCGAGTCCGCCAGTGACGACTAATAACCGCGCATCGCGTTTTTCCGAGGCGATCAAAACGAACCAGAGAATGAGTGTGGATACCGAGGAGCAGAAACTCAGGTTCCGGACGACGCGGACCATCCAGACCGTGATACGCGGGTCGTAATAGATGATGAGCGAGCCGACCCAAAAGAGCACGGATGACAAAACGAGAAGTTGCAGCAGCGATGCCCGACGCCGGCTGTTCGGCATGACTTTCAAGATCAGCGAAATGACGACGGCATACATCGCCGTTTCGCGCAGTAGATCAGCCGTCCAGTAATACGTGCTGAAGCGGCCAAGCTGCCCAACGTCTAAGAAGATGAGGATATCGGTAACGGTGGTTACGACGAGACAAAGCAGATAGCTGAAAATGACGGGGAACTCGCGGAAGCTGCCTGAGAGCAACGCGAGCGTGACGAGATATTGAAGCCCTAAGCCTATGACCCAGGAGCCCCACTGAAGGTAGAGTCGAAAAACTTTCATTCAATGTCCCGGCTAAAATCACCCCAAGCACCGACGAAGCCAAATTTTCTGGCTCACCGCCTAGTGTACGACAAACCGGATCAAAAATGTTCCTAAGAAGTCCCTTAGAAATTACATTAGAACTCTAACTGGTTCGCATGATTGCGGTCATCAGGGTCGCTAGGGCGAACAACATCGTGGCCGCCACGAATACGATTGGATTCGAAAAGAATTTGGTCATGTGAGTTCTCCCTTACGAAATCAGATTGTCGGACGGGTCATCCCAGGGGCTCGGGGGCAATGTCGGTCCAAGGTTCATCTTGCCGGTGTTCAATGTAGACAGATTGTCAGACGGGTCGTCCCACGGACTTGGCGGCAGGGTTGGTCCGAGGTTCATCTTGCCGGTTTTTAAGGTGGACAGATTGTCAGACGGGTCGTCCCACGGACTTGGGGGCAATGTTGGTCCGAGGTTCATTTTGCCGGTGTTCAAAGATGTCAGGTTGCCGGAGGGATCGTCCCACGGGCTGGGTGGCAATGTCGGTCCAAGGTTTGTTTGCTCACTATCGGCGGCCAGCATGGCGGACACGAGAGTCATCCGCGGGCTCATAGTTGGCGTGGAACCGCTCAGAGTAACGATAGACGCAGCTGCGAACAGAACCGCGGTGGCGGCGAAAAACTTCTTGGTTTCATATATCTTTGTCATGGCAATAGGTTTCCTGTTTCTTATTGTTTTTGTATTTGGGGTCGTCTTACTTCTGGTGCGCATTCATAGCTAGCGTGGGGACTGCGGCGGTATCGGGAGCAGCGATTCCGCGCGCATCGGTCTTAGGGACACGCAAGTGGATGGCACTCACCATCGCGGTGTCCGGATTCTGTGTGGCGTGCGCGAAGATGGTCGCGATGGCGAACACCAGCGTTGCCGCCGCGAATACTTTCTTGTTTTCAAACGTTTTAGACATGTTGATCAATCCTTGAATTAGGGTTATCACCTACGGCTGCTGAGCACTTATCTTAGTACAGACAGTACGAAGAGTCATAGGGGTGTTTGAAGTTTAAGGCGCTTTTCTTTAGATAAGAATAGGTGTATTTGGGTAGTTAAAGGTGTAGAAACACCTTAGATGGTACTGCTAAGGTGTCTACTTTCTTACGGTTAGAAAATGGTCTAAAAGGGCTACTCGCGGTTTTGGAAGAAGGGGGTCTGCTCTAAGGTGCTGTCGGCGTAGCGGGACCGCTGGCCTCGGGTGTGACGTCCCGGCCAATCGAGCCGCATGTCGTTGCACACGTCATCGAGCATCTCGGGAGTAGCTACTTTTGAGGCATCGGCGAACGCGTTGAGCAACAAATTGTCGCACATCGCGTTGATCACACGGGGTATCCCCTGGGAGCGCCGGTGCACCTCTAACATCAGTTCCGGACTGAAAACGGTTTGTCCGGTAAGGCCTGCTTTGGCAAAACGAGTCTCGATATAACGCGTGGTATCGGTGTCACTGAAGGCCGAGAGGTTATAACGAAGAACGATACGTTGTTTGAGCTGGCGCAGATTCGGAGCGTCGAGCTTACGTTCGAGCTCGGGTTGGCCGGCGAGAATGATCTGCAGCAACTTGCCGCGGCGGTTCTCCAGGTTTCCCAGAAGCCGAATTTCTTCCAGGACCTCCCATTCGAGGTTCTGGGCCTCGTCCACGATGAGAACGCCGGTGCTTCCCTTGTCCACTTGCGAAAGCAGCATGTCGTTCAAAGCGTGGAGCACTTCAGGCTTCGAGCGGTGATTGCATTGAAGGTCGAAGTCATAAGCCAGCATTTCGAAAAACTGATCACTGGTGATGCGAGAGTTGAAGAGGAATGCGAACTCGACTCGTTGTTCGTAGAGGTAGTCGCGAAGACATTCGAGCATCGTTGTCTTGCCTGTTCCCACTTCCCCTGTGAGGACAATAAAACCTTTCCTCGATTGCACACCGTACACGAGGTTGGAAATCGCTTCCTCGTGTTGTTCGCTGCGGTAAAGGAAAGCTGGATCGGGGCTGAGGCTGAAAGGATCGGCTTTAAAACCGAAGAAGGCCTTATAGACGCTCGTTGCTTCTCTCACTAACCGTTGATTGTACTATACTTCGAAAACAGCCCAACCTGGAAGAGCGGAAGGTTGGTTTTGGAGATACAACACGCGGCGTGTTTTGGGAAAGGGAAGTCCTGTCCGAATGGCTCTTGAATAGTACGGCAATTCCCTTAAAAGCTTGCGGTATTCCGCGTCTTCCGTGTCTAGAAAGGCTGTTTTACCTAGGAATCCGCCACCCCATCCGAGGTTCAACAAACATGCATTGCCGGCTTGTCTGACTTCGGCGAGTTTCGCTTCGAGCGCATCCAGACTTTCCTTCACTCGGGTGAGTCCGGCTTGCTCGGCGTATTGTTTTTGCAACAGGAGAAGCTGCGCCGCATACTGGTTGGCGCATTGCAGAATGTAGGAGACTCCGGTGGATTCGCGCCAATGCAATTGCTTGGCGATCTCGGGTCTCTTGAGAAAAGAATTCTCGTGGAACTCTCCGGTAAATTCCGTACCGGACACGGCCATCTCCGCGAAGGCCGCAGCGGGTTTCCATCCGAGTTCAAATTTGCCCGGCGCCTTCGATTGCAATGCAGCTACGCGCAGCAGGTAAATCTTGAATGAGCTGACCGGAGTGATAGCGGAATCCGCTGCCGAGATGACACGCATAGGATCAGTGGCGGACGACCCCATGGTCATCAGTTCCGCTGCCTCGCCGGGCTTGCGAAGCGGGCGCTCGCCCGTCATGCGGGAGCCGATTTCGCGAACTACTCCCTGGTTCCAGCGCGTGAACGAAACTGCTGTGCGCAGCGCCCCTTTCACTGCCGAGGCCGGCAAATATGCCCCCTTGGGTCCTGCACAAAACGTTGGGATGTGTAGATGCTCGGCGTGTGCATGTTCCCAGACGGCTGTGGAACTGGCGTGTTCAAACGGAATGCGGCGGCCGGCGAAATTCTGCGCAAAGCCACCCCAGGAGGCGAAGTCCAGTTTCTCGGCTTTGCGCAGTTGCCCGAGATAGCCTTCGAGGCGAGGACCTTTGGCGAGCAGGCGGAAAATTCGCTTTTGATCGAGGACGTTGACCTGGTCTTTCCAGACCATGTAGTCGATGGGCGATAATTTTTGTCCGTCGCCGACGAGTAGTGGCGTTAAGACTGTGAGGCGGTAGTTCATTCCGCGCCTCCTTCGGGATTTTCCGGATCAGGTTCCGGCTTTTTGGGCTCGGGTTCGTATTCGATGGCGCCGGGTTCCACTTTGGAAGACGGTAGCTCGGCCGGGGGAGCTTCGGAGGCGATCGGCTCGGGCTCGATGGTTGCGGGCGACGGCTCGATGTTTACGGGTTGAGACTCGATGGGACTGGGTTCGGATTGGATGGATGCCGGTTCCCACTTGGACGAGGGTAGTTCGGCCGCAGGGACTTCGGTGGCGATGGGTTCCGGCTCGATGGCTGTAGGCGACGGCTCAATGTTTACCGGTTGAGACTTGGTGGACGTGGGTTCGGATTCGATGGATGCTGGTTCCCAGTTGGACGAGGGCAGTTCGGCCGCAGGGACTTCGATGGCGATGGGTTCCGGCTCCATGGTTGCGGGCGACGGCTTGATGTTTTCCGGGTGAGACTCGATGGGACTTGGTTTGGATTCGATCGCAGATGGTTCCAACTTGGACGAGGGTGGTTCAGCGTTGGGGACGTCGGCGGCGACGGTCTCGGGCTCGATGGCTGCGGGCGACGGCTTGATGTTTTCCGATTGAGACTCGATCGGACTTGATTCGGATTCGATCGCAGATGGTTCCGACTTGGACGAGGGTAGTTCAGCCTCGGAGACTTCGGTGGCGATGGGCTCGGGCTCGATGGCTGCGGGTGACGGCTTGATGTTTTCCGGGTGAGACTCGATCGGACTTGATTCGGATTCGATCGCAGATGGTTCCAACTTGGACGAGGGTAGTTCAGCCTCAGGGACGCCGGCGGCGATCGGCTCGATGGAAGAGGGTTCCGCCACAGGGACCTCGGACTGGATCGGTTCCGGCTCGATGCTCGCGGGCAATGACTCGACAGGCGTTGGCTCGTACTCGAATGATGGCGGTAGCGGCTCCGGTATTTTCTGCTCGGGTGCTGGTTCCGCAACGCGGGGCTTCTCCGGTGATGTACCCTTCCACGGAATTGCGATGGCTAGTGCGAAACCGGAACGATAGACAGGATGTGGAAAACCTTCGGGCGCCACGTTTCTGGCTGCGCCGTTGGGAGGCGCGGCGGCGAAGATTACCGACCCTTCTTCCACCATTCGAAGCAACTGCTTTTCATCGCCCCATCGCGCGGCGCTTTCAATGCGTCCGCCTCGTGTAATCAGCGAATAATTTCCGCGCTTCCAATCAACCTGATCGCCGGTGGCCGGAGTATAGACCGATAGCAGCCAGTACGCAGCGGCGTCGGCAGGCGGAGTATTTAAACCCAGATCCGAAAGAGGGCGAAATTCCGGCTGCGCCGACCGGCCCCAGCCGCGCGAGCGCTCGCCGCCCACTCCCGTGTCCGCGAGAAGCCGGAATGCCGCTTTGACGGGCTCGCTCCATTCCGCCTCGCTGGCTGCGTCCGCAAACATCGCCATCGACCATAACCCCGCGCCTTCGGCGAACTCGAGGCAGGCGGTCGAATGCAGTTCCAATTTGCCGTGCTCAGCACGATCTACAGCCGCCGAAGTTCGCACGGTCACACGAAACGGACCGGACGGCGCGACGTTCTTCTCAACGGGCAGAAGACATTCACTCTCCGGATCGACAATCCAGCGATCGTCGTCGAGCGGTTTATCTCTGAGGAGTGTGGCGATGGCCGATACGGGTACAAAACGCGCGCCCTTCCATCGCACCTTTGTCGAAACTGCAGGTGGCCACGTGCCGCGCGGAGGTGTCGCCATCAGCATCTCGCCAAGATACGGAAAGCAGGAACTGAGCCTCACGGCGGGCGTGGCAGCGGTGGCGGTTGCCGACAACCACTCGCCCAATTTGCCGAGCTGCAACATGGCGTGCGTCAGGCCGGAATAGAGCGAATCGCTGTGAAAGATACGGTCCACGCGATCACGCGCACCCGACGAGGGGCCAAAGCGCCAGGGCCCGGCGGGCCGCAGGCGAATAATGAAGCCTGAGCTCATGATTTATGCAGACAGCTTTGAAGCAAACTCCGAGCCCTGGATAGAAGGCTGCAAGACGCCAAGATCCGGACCGGCCGCGATTTCACTTTCTGCGCCGCCGCTCGAATAGAAGCCGTGCCCGCGCCAGGTGAGCTTCAGATCGGAGAACCGGACGCGCCCACTGCCGCGCGATCCGCCGCCACCGAGGCTGTCGTCTTCCATCAACCGCAACCCTTCGACGACGCGTGAGAACAACTCTTTATCCTCTTCGCAGAGGACATCCATTACGAGGCGAATCTGGAAACGCGCGCCGGCCGGAACACGTTCGAGCGTCCGCGGATTGGCTTGCGAGGTGATGCGGTCAACTGCATTTTCGCTCTTTACTTCGGTCAACTCGTCGTCCAGGTTCTCACGCATTTGCGGAGTGATGCTGTCCGCATCGAGCGGCGCATCGTACACCGTGAGGCGCGCGGGCGTGGCTGTGGCGGATTCCGACGCGTCGCCGGAGACTCGCTCGACGCGACCTGGATTCCGGCCGAAGAGGATGCAGATATCGTCGTCCGGACGATCGCTCTGATGGATGCGAACTTCCTGGCCCTTCCGCTTAGAAAGGTAAACCAGTTCCGATGCGGTGACCAGCCCATTCGATTGCTCGAGAAGCGAGCGCAGTTTACCGCGCAACGAACTTCCGGGCACGTAGGGACGTCCGAAGGCGTCCTTCACAACGGGATTATCCGCTCCGCCGATTTCCAGCGAGCCTTTCCCGGCGCCAATGTGGAGTCCGGTTTCGCAGTGCAGGGTGCCCTGTAGAACTAACTTTCCGATCAGTTTCAACTGCGTCTTAGAGGTGTGCGAACTCATGCTCTTCCTTCTATTCGTTATAGGCGACGATCGCTTCAAAGAGATCGCGGAACCGCTCGTAGCCGCGCGCATCGTTCTTGCGTGTGACCTGGAGTAAAAGTTTTTCCAGCATATCCAAGCTACGCAGCGAATGGCGGGCGATGGTGTAGGCGAGACGCGCGCGGAGCATTACAAATTCATGCTGCCGGTCGCCTTCCGGAGTGCGGCAGGCGCGGCGCACCGCATTGTAGAAGCGGCGTAACTGGCTCTTCGTTCCTGAATCCATATCGCGCATGCGGCTAACTACGGAATGCGCCGCGTTGTCGAGATACAGACTGTCGGAGATGAGCTTTTCGAGATCGATTTCCGGTGGTGCGAATGGACCACCGCGGTCACCGCCACGGCGATCGTCACCACGCCGCTCATCACCGCGCCGGCCTTCACCGCCACGGCCTCCTTCGCGGTCGGGACCGCGGCCACCGTGTTCGCGCCCGCCACCACCACCTGGACCACCGCCACCTGGACCACCGCCACCTGGGCCACCGCGCTGCGGATTATTTGGCCGACCTTCGCGCGGTCCTCGGTTTTCCGGCTTCTTTTCGTCGGGTTTTCGTTCTTCGGGTTTCTTTTCGGCTGGTTTTTCCTGCTGTTCCGTCTCTGCCATAATCAAGCCTCGGTTTCCAATCTTGCCCACTCCAACGCTACACGACCTGCCGGGCGTAGTCTAATCTGCGCCGCTCTGCGTCCTGTAAATTCCGAAATCAGTTCGGTGCGGAGACGCTCAAATTCCTGATTTTTTGCGCGGCCGGTAAACGGCGTCTCGATCACCATATTCAGCCGGCGATGAAAGCGCCATGGTTTTTCGACGCGCAGATTTCGGGCGCGCACGGTGGTGCTTTGCTTCGTCATTGGCGAAGAATCGCGATAAAAGCTGGCCAACTCGTAAAGAAATTGCGGCGGGCAATTGAATTCGCTCACCATGCGAGCCATGGTGTCCTTGGTATCCGACGAGTCTGCGACTTGTTTCCATTCGAGCGTGCGGCCCAGCAGCCAGATGCAATCTTTGCCGGACGATTTTGCCATTTCCAGCCGCTGCCCCGCTTCTTCAAACGCGGTGGCCAGCGGCTCGTCCTCGCCGCGCGCGAGAACGATCGCCATGGAGATCGTCTTGCCTTCGGGACCGGGGAAATCTTTCAAATTGTTTTCCGCGAAACGAACAAAGAGCCGTTGGACTTCGCGCGCGAGTGCGATCAATGTGTCCCACGCGCCGTATACCGCGAAATCGTCGCCGCCCGAAAAAAGGAGGGTCACTTTTCGCCAGAATTCCGGGAGAGAGCACAAAACTTCCAGCTCGCCGGCGAAAAATTGTTTGTACATGACGGAAAGCTGGATGTGTTCTTCGATGCTCTGCGCGCGGCGGAGGCGAACACCGAAATTATCGACGTCTCCGCGCAGCACGCCCCAGAGCGGACGGCCTTTGGAGCGGGCTCCCAGTGTTGCGGGAGTGGCGACGGACATCCCGTCATCGCTCAGCGCGTAGTGGCGGGCAAACGGAATTCCGTCTTGCAATGCCGAGAGACTCCACGTGTGCTTGCCTTCGCCGACCTGGACAACACCGGGACGTTCGGGCGACCATCCGACGACTTGTGTCTCGCGCAGCCGTGTCCCCAGCTCGGTTCCAAAATATTCCGCGGCTTCCGACGAGGACGACTCGTCGGGGAAAAACGGCTCAAATAATGCGGCTCCCGTTTGTGCAGGCGCGCCGAGTTGACTCTGCATCGCGTCATTCAAACGTTTGCGAACGATGCTCCAATCGCCAAGATTTTCGGTGGAAACCCAGAGCAATTTCAGCAGACCGCCGCTCAGTTGATCAATTTGACCGGCGCTGCGGGCGAGGAACTCGTCGGCCTGCGAGCGAAATTCATTGGGCAGCACGACGAGAAATTGTCCAGCGCCACTGGCGCCGAGCAAAATTTTGGCGAGTCCGAGTTCGGCCAGAAGAGCGCGCGGGAGTACTTCGCTCAACAGCGAGACCCAGTGCGAACGCCCGTCGAAGTCGGTGGACGACCCGAGCAGGAACTCATCAATACCGTGGATTTTTCCTTGCAGGAAGATCTGAACAGACATCAGGAAACTTGAAGTCTACCATGAAGTAGTCCGGCCGTGATGCGGCATAATCGACGAGAGGCAAAGTGTTGACCGATCTGCAATACCGGCTGTTGAAGAAGATGTATCCCGGAGATCCGGGCAAGTATATGACCGGAGCGGTGTACGAAGGCAAATCGAAGGTCCGCGTACTGCTTGGCCATGCGCTGCTGGAGCGAATCAAAGATCGGGTTGTGATTGATTTCGGATGCGGTGAGGGTGACGAGGCTTTGGACCTGGCTCGGAATGGCGCGCGGAAGGTGATCGGCATTGATATTCAAGAACGTTTTCTGGAACGCGCTCGGGTGGCGGCGGCGCAAGCGGGGCTGAGTTCAGTTTGCGAGTTTGTACGCACGACGGATGAGAAGGCCGGCATCATTGTGTCGATCGATGCGTTTGAGCATTTTGACGATCCTGCGGCGATTCTGCGAACTATGGACGGATTGCTGTCGCAAGGGGGCGAGATTATCGCTTGTTTTGGACCCACGTGGTATCACCCACTGGGCGGTCATTTGTTTTCCGTTTTTCCTTGGGCGCATTTGGTGTTTACGGAGAGGGCTCTGGTGCGGTGGCGGTCGGATTTCAAGACGGATGGGGCTACTCGATTCAGTGAAGTGGCGGGCGGATTAAATCAGATGACTGTTGGGCGGTTTGAAGAAATCGTGGCGGGGAGTGCGTTTCAGTTCGCGTCGTTTGAGTTGGTACCGATTCGAAAATTGGCTTCTGTGCACAACCGGCTGACGCGGGAGTTTACTAGCGCGCTGGTGCGCTGCCGGCTGATTCGGAAAGCTCGTTAGGTCCCCAAATCCTACCTTCGAGTGCTCTCAGCCTTTGTCCGATCTTTTTCCAACTCCATACTCTTGATAACAACTTTGTCGACCGTGTTCAGAAGTAAAAACCGCCCGGTATAACCGGCGAGTACCATTAGCGCAATCCGGCTGGATTGCGACGTCACTTTTATCCCTATGTTGCCGCTCTCGAGAACGATGGTCAAGATTACCGCCATCATCGCCCCGGCTAAAAGGTCGAAGACAAACTGAAGATTACTAATCGGACGGCGGAACAGCTGCTCGAACTGATCACTCGACAACTGCAAATCACGCGGTAAGAGGCTAATCGACGCTCCCAAACTACCCGCCAGGATTGGGACGAGAAAGGGGATCTTTTGCGTAAAAGCAAATGTCGCGGCCAGACAACCAGCAAGAATGAGGACCGCCCCGAAGTCCCTTAAGACGGTACGGACATACTGCCGCCGTTGAATGCTCCGCTGGCTCGCCTCCCAGAAGTCGTGAAAAGATCGATCTTGCAACAATGGGCCTAACAGTTCGATCGACATCCGCAATTTCGCTGAAACTGATGGACCAAGCAAGTATTCGTCTTGCTGCCTGGTCTCCAACCAGGCTTTTTGCTGGGTTGTGACCTCATCGGCCAAGGATTGAAACTCCGGATAGCGCGACAATACAGCCGTTACACCCTGAGGCTTGACGCCCAGCCTATATAAGTTCCTCAGATGCGCGGTTGCATCCTCCGATAAAGATCCCCTACGAGTAATCTCGCCATCTGTGAGAAACGAGGTAAGCCGCTCGAGCGACGACAGCAACGAGTTCGTCTGACCTGGCGTATCGGCAATGGTCGCCAGCACCTCTTCGAAGGCATAAAACGGGACGTACGGCACCTCCACTTTTCCCCAATATTCGGCGCGCACGTTCTCAGGGAGATGGTCGAGGAAAGGGGAGAGGGTTTTTGTGGCCAATGCCCTGGCGGTCTCAAGACGATCCTTTTCCACATATTCCACGCGCGTAGGAACGGGAAAGATACGCATCGGCTTCTGATCTGGCGAATTATCGGCTCGGGTCCTCTGCTTCCGAACGGACCCCGCGATTGCAGCAGACCCCTCAATGCTCTGAATGTTCAAAGTGAAGCAGACCACCAGCCAGTCGGGCATCTGGACGGTGCTGACCCCGGCTACATCGCTAACCCCCGTGCGGCTGTCGATAAGGACATAGTCGTACTGTCGCCGCATATTATTCTTGACGGCCTCTAGAAATACGCCCCCGCCAAACTTGTCGTAAAATCTCGCCCAATCAAAAGAATTCGTGCGCGCGGCGTACGAAGCGTCCTGACGACCGGCCGGAAGCAGATCTAAAATCCCGCCCTGGGGAAACGTCCATGCCAGCGGTTGCGTGTACTTTTCAATCTCGGCCAGTGATAGATACCAGTTCTGACTGTCATGCTCTTGCTCGGTGATTTGCGTCTCGTCTTGCGGCTTGATTGCCGCGGCCTCGAAGCTCATGACTAAATCAATAATTCCCGGGGACGACGTCAGATTCTTGTCTTGTAGGAATGGATGAAAATAGCGGTGGAGTCCAGGCGCCTCCAAATCCCAGTCGACCATCAGGACACGTTTTCCGTTACTCGCGAGGATCCAGCCAATATTGGCCAGCGCCATCGACCGGCCTGTGCCCCCTTTGTAGGAATAGAACGTAATAATCCTGCCGGGAATCTTGGCGCTCACCCTCCAGAACCTCCCACTGGGGCCTGAACGCGTGGCTGGGAGATGGAGGTAATCCGATCGCTGGTCGCTGTTCGGACGGGCTCGGAAATCTCGCCGTTGACGGGCTGATGCTGACCGATGTTCCCGGGCCGAACAAAGGTCAACCCGCTGGCTACCCTTGGGTCCTCCGCGGCATCCAGAATATGTTTGTGCGCCGAAAGAATCGCATTCGCAAGTTCCTCTCTGAACTGATCGAACGAGACGATTTCACGTACGCGACCTGCCTCGTATTTCCGGCGAAAAGCGGTCTTGACGAGCGTGTGCCTCAGAATGTTCCAATTGGTTTTGGTTTCTGCGTCATCGGCATTCCGGCAGATCAGGAATCTACTACCTGGTAGCTCGGCACTGTCGTAATCTTCTTCATAGCGCTGGTAAATTCGCGAATGAGTAGTCCAGGGGTCGGCCAGGACGATGATTGGCTCGCCGTTCCGATCAGCGGAGTTCAGAGTGGCCAGGAAGTTCTCATCGAATCGCACGACATCCGCTGTCCTGCCTGCTGTGTGGGCAGAATCAAACGTCGTCCACTCTATGGCTTCACTGGACTGCGGGTAATACGGGCGCCACTGCTTAGGTTCGTCTCCATAACTGGCCGGATCGCGTAGCCCTGATATCTGATTCCTCGTGGCCGCAAAGAATACAAAGCGGGCGTAAGGAACGCCAGCGTTCAATTGGCTGGGACCTTGCCGGAATACGTCGGGAAGATCGGCCAGAGAAGATACTTTTTCCTCCGTCAACTGATCCTGCTGTATCGCAGCTCCTATCTGAGCAGCCAGGACATCGAGTATCTCTTCATATTTGGCTTCGTAGTCGTCGCGTTTGGCCCTTGCCTGTTTCTGAATGAATAGGAGACCCTTCTGCCGATACTCTGGGTCGAACGCTTGAGACCGATCCGGGATGTTTCGAGCTACTCTCGGCAAAATCGGCGGGTTTTCGTCGGGACGGTCCCAAAGTATGGGAAGTATGAGAGGGGGTGAATTACCGGAGTCTACGTCGTACCCCAGTTGCGATTTCAAGCGCTGCAGAAAGGCTGCCCAGATTTTTCCACAGTAGGGGTTGCTAAAGTAATCCTTACCGTATAGACAAATCAGGATGCTACACCTTTCCATTGCCCGGAGCGACCAGGGCGACCAAACATCGGGTTCCCGGGGGTTGATCGCATCCAGGTGCCTGAGATCACCTTGGGGAAAGACGCCGACTTGTTGCAATTTGGAAGCCAGCCGGTCAAAAAACGTCTGGTAAAGGCTCTGGTCGTTTTCTCCGAAGGCACGGGTCACGTATAGCCCATAGACAGGTGCCGGTTTCCTTTGTTGCTCACGAACCAGCTCGTCCAAAATAGCGAGCGTTGTACCGCCGGCCCTTCTGGCGTCCTCCCAAAGCTCGGCCACTCTGGAAGCCGGGGGCGCGTCGCTGGGCAGGCCTCCAGTTGGGAGGTCAAGATGCAGGCGGAGCGCATCGATTTGGGGCTGGTTGCTTTTGCTGAGTAAACTGATGGCTTCGTCCGCGACTCGAGAGCCTCGGCCACCCGTCATGCGCCAATTCTCCAATAAATTCCGCCGCTGGAATCGGCTTTCGCCTCGGTCAGCCGGGCTCGCGATTTCGGCGCTGTATCGTGTATCAGTAATTCGCGCATGTCGTATAAGACGCCCTCGGCGGCGCCGTAATAGCCGTGGCCGAGGAGAGTGAGGTCGGCGTTTGCTACCTCTATTACGTCAATCCCATTGACCAGAGTGACAGGCGGCACGAAACCGGCCCTGGGCGCATCATGAATCAACCCCGAGCTGGCAAGTGCGCGGTCTCGTGACGAGAGATAAAGGGTGGTGTGCTCAGCGAGTTGGGCATGAGCCGCGGCAAGTCGTCGAAACAAGGCTGAGTCCACGTCAGGCGCCGCAAATACAATGTTGCGGAATGGTTTTTTTGCAACGGCGGACGCGGTGTTCACAATTCGCTGCATTGCCCTGAGCAGGCCGCGATTTCCCATGCTGTGGGCGACAACGTCAATACGATCGGCGTCGGTTTTCTGTGCAAAATTGATTAGAAAATCGCTAATCTGCTCTTCGCTGCCCTCGATGCTTGCCTCGTCGGCCGTGTAATCGAAGACGCTCAATCTTCCCTTGGAGGGCCAACTGAAGAATGCGGCGACTCCCGGGATCTTGAGATCCACCGCCATCTGCGCAGTCCGTATAGCGGCCTCTTCGAAAGTAACATTGAAGCCGTGAATAAACACGAGAGCCATCCGTTCGCCGGAATCCCACTCTGAGAGTGCCTTCTGCGCGGAGAGCCAGAAGGCGGCCTCTTCGAGGATTGAAATATCCTTCACCTTCAAGCGGTCGTCCTTCAGTATCAGGAGCCTCTTCCACCAGGAAGATCCAACGGAACCGAATTTGTGAGACTTAGGCACCGCGACCATACATGTTCCAAAATGCATGTTTGGATCACGCTCGGAGGAAAAACCCTTTGACGGGTAGGCCGAATTAACCGGCCGCCGGTTAGTGCCAAACCACAAGGGGTATAGCTTCGGGGAGCCGGGTTGCTCCGCGGTAATTGCCGCGTCCCGTTCAACCCAAGTTCGGGCTGGAGATTTGATCACTATTGCCGGCGTGCCGGCCTGCGTAGTAGATTCCGCTACCTGATCTTTTTCGCGCGTTGTGAAATGCGGTACCGCTGCGTCAGGCAGCGCCGCCAGATCAATCTCGTTGCATCCCAATCGAAATGATGTATGGAAGTCTCTGCCAAAGGCCAGGCCGCGATAGAAACCTCCGGCGAACCTGAGGGCCGATGAATCCCCGATTGCTTTATCCATACCGACTACGCAGCTCGCAAATCTCGCCACAGCGCTGGCATGTTCGAGCGAGTAGCAGGCATTCAGGACGACGCACTCGGTAGGCGATTTCAGAATATCGAAAAGACTGGCAAGTAGATTGACCGGCACCTTTGCGGCGTCGCCGTTATCGTCCTCTAAGACGATATCTCCTGTCGGGCTTCCATGACCGCTGAAGTGAACAACCGCGGGTTGATGCTCAAGCAGAAACTTAGAAAGATCGGTGGCCTTCACCGCCCGTTCCGATTCGACTCTGTACTTGCGGCCGGCGTCGGATTCTTGCAGGCGATCCTTGATTAAGCGAACCTCCTGCTCGATTTGGAGTGGGTCGGTTTCGAGCGGGTTAGCCGATAAAATGAGGATTACCTTTGCCCCTTTGCCGGGTTTAGGTGGAAAAAACGTCAGGAGGACCGACTCGAGTTCCGGCAACTTGTCAAGTTGTACCACCAGTTTGATGATTTCGCTGGCGCGCACGGCCGGCGCTTGATTTCCGCCCGGCAGGAAGGCCGCCGGCAAATCCAATTTCTCGGTAATTGCATCGAGTTGCGCGTTGTTACACCGCAGCAACAGATCAAAGATTTCTGCTCGTGTCATGTCCGGATGCCTCCGAATTAGCTACAAGATTTTATCTGCCTTTTTTGCTTTTTCGATTCTACATCCAATCGCCTCGGTTGGAGCCGTTCTTTTCGTCCATGGTTAACTCTCGAGTTCTTTTATCGCGGCCTGAAGCTTCTGCTGAATTTCCAGCATGTGTTCGTCGTCGCGGTATGGCCGGCGCGGCCAGAAGAAGCCTTTCATCCCATCGCCTTTGGTGCGGGGAATCACGTGGATGTGGAGGTGCGGTACAGTTTGGCTGATCTTGTTATTCACGGCGACAAACGAGCCTCCGGATTGAAGACCTTTTTCGACCGCACGGCAGATCAGTTGGGTGGTGGAAAAGAGAGGCGCTAGCAGGTCGTGGGGCAAGTCCATCATGGTCTGGTAGTGGACCTTCGGACTGATGAGGCAATGCCCGGCGAAAACCGGTCCGGCGTCCAGAAAAACGATCGTCTGATCGTCTTCGTAAATTTTGTAGGTCTTCAACTCACCGGTGATGATTTTGCAGAAGACGCAGTCGGTTGACATCTTGATATGCTAACTCCGATTATGAACCGGCGCACATTTTTGAAAACAGCTTCGATAGGCATCGCGGGTGCTCTCGCGGGCGGGAAACTACTTCACGCGGCTCTTCCTAAAATGAAGATCACTCGTGTCCGATTTTATGAAACTCCGATCTCGCGCCCGCATTTCAACCAGAGTTTTCATATCGTGACCGTGGAGACCGATCAGGGGATTACGGGGATCGGCGAGGGCGGCTCGCGCGACACGATCCGGCAGTGCGCGGAGATGGTGATTGGCGAAGATCCATCGCGCATCGATTACTGCTTTCAGCTCATGACGCGCGGACGGTTCTATCCTCCAGGGCGCGAGATTCAGGATGCGGTAGGCGCCGTTGATATGGCGCTTTGGGATATCAAAGGGAAGGCTCTTGGCGTTCCCGTGTGGCAACTTCTTGGCGGGAAATCGCGTGATCATGTCGAGTGTTATTCGACCGGGTTTCCGAGCAAGGGCAGTCTGAAGGAAACCGCTCGCGCTTGCGTGGAATATGGGTATCGTGCGTTCCGTACTTCGGTGAGTGACACACCGGCCGGCAACGGGTTCAACTCGCATCAAATGGTCCGCAAGACATATGACGACTGCCTGCAGATTCGGGAGGGTGTCGGTAGAGACGGCGATTGGGCTATCGACTATCACACACGGCTCGACCTCTCGGATGCTGTGCGCATGTCAACGTTGATCGAACCGTTGGAACCATATTTCTGCGAGGACATGGTGCGGTCCGAGGATCCGGATATCTATAAAAAACTTCGGCCGATGGTGAAAGTGCCGATCGCCGTTGGCGAGCATTATGGAACTCGCTGGGACACGCGGGACCTGATTGAGAATCAACTGATCGATTACTCGCGTGTGACCATTCCGAACGTCGGGGGAATCAGTGAATATGCGAAAATTGCGTCGCTCGCGGAGACGCATTTCGTCGGTCTGACGCCGCACTTCACTGGGCCGGTGGCGGAGGCTTCGCTTGTCCACGTGATCACGGCATTTTCGGGTCCGGCCATGATGGAGATGACGGGTATCGGCGGGAACTACAAGGACCAGATGCAGCATCTGCCCGAGTGCTTTGACTTCCGGGCCGGCAAGCTGTATGCGAACGATCGGTCGGGCCTGGGCGTCACCTTTGACGCAACAAAAGTTCCACTGACCGCGGAGTTCACGACGCGCAATCAGCCTATCCCCATGCTTCGGCGTCCGGATGGATCGTTTACCAACTGGTAGAAGCGGGAAACTCACGCGCCGGGTTTTGGACCCAGACGCGTGAGTTTTGCGTGCGGAGGGAAGTGACTACTGCGAGAGGCGGGCTAAGGGCTGGCGACCGAGATGAAGGCGGATTGCGTCTGCGCGGCGCCGATCGATACCGATACGGGTATGTCAAGATTGGCGGCACCGGTGCTGGGGACAATCCCGGTAGGCACGACGACGTTCATTTGGTAAAGGCCGGGTGCGACCAAGCCGATAAACGTCACGTTGGCTGGCTGCGTGCCGATTGTTACCGTTGGCTTGGCCACCAGCGGCAGCGCCGTGCTTACTGTCGCTCCGACTGGGGCTTGCGGAGTGGTAGGCCCGAAGCCATTTCCGTAGAGCACAATCGTCTCGCCGGCCTTAAATGGGGTTGTGGTCACGCCTGTAATCAGGCTCGGCGGGCCACCCAGGGAGTTATTGGCATGTGTGGCGGCGATGTACTGATTCTTAGTGGTCGCATTCGTACCGAGGATAAAGAACGAAGGCGCTATGGGTTGCAGAGTGGCCGATATGGTCGCACTGGTTAGACCGTTGTTCGTTGTGACGATTTGTACAGGGCCCGCGGGAATATCACCGGGAACCAGGAAGTTAATCTGCGAAGGGCTGATATAGCTCACAGCGGCGGCTTCACCATTGATCTTCACGCCCACACCATCCAAGGTTGTAGGAAGTGTGGTCCCGGAAAAGTCGCTGCTTTTCCAGGCGCGGGTGGTCGCCGAGAGACCAGCGCCCTTGATCGTCACCCAACTGTTGGGAGCAAGCGTTCCGGTGAAGCTGGCTCCATTTGTAATTGCACTGGTCTGGAAGGAGGGAGCGGCCTGGATGCTGCCGAACAGGCCGTGCTTTTCAACGGGATCGCCGTTGCCGGCGATGCCGGCCGTAAAGTAGACTGTGCCCGCATCGCCACCACGGCCGCCGTTACCGAAAAAGATGGACCAGATTCCCGGGATGGAAATGGGCGTTCCTTTCGTGTCGTTGAGGGTCGCTATGAAGGCGCCCGTGTTTAGATTGAACGCGTTGATCTTTCCATCGCCAAAGTTGGAGACCAGCAGGGCTCCAGCCGCGTCACCGAAGGTTGCAGGCGCGATTGCCATTCCCCAAGGCGAGTTCAGCACACCCTGGGAGATCAGGTTGGTGCTGAAGAGACTTCCCAAGACATTCCCCGCCATGTCGTATACCGCGACATAGCCGTTGCCTGCACCAGGTACATCGTCGTGCTTGGTGCTGTCCTGCTTGGCGTAGGAAACGTACAGTTTGCCGGCCATGTTCTGAATGTTGAACGGAGCGAAGCCAGCCGGGATAGATCCATTCGTGAACGCCCCGGTGGTGGCAACCGCCTTCATGTTGCCGTCCCAGACATCGATCTTGCCGCTGTTAAAGTTGGCCGCGTACAGCAGCGGGGCCGCGGTGGTGCCTCCCAGAGTGCAGCCCTTGTAGACTGCTCCGCTTGCGGAATTGTCGGCCATGATCTGCGCGACGGTAGCATTAACCGAGGAGTTCCAGCCTGAAATCGTGCCATCTTCAGTGCAGAAGATGAAGCTCGCGGGCTTGCCCGCTGCAACATTGAACGACGGCGATGCGCTGTTGACCAATACACCGGTGACTGGTCCGGGTGTCTTGGCTCCGCCCGCCGCGGGAATAGTTACCACTAGAGCTGTGGCGGTGCCGGTGCCGTCGTATAGAGTTGACGTTCCGGTTCCGTTGTTGCCGACCCAGAACGGGCTCGTTCCGCTGAAGCCGTTGCCCCACGGGTTTACGAGGTTCTTGTCGACGTGGTCCGCAACGCCTGGCAGGTCGGAAACAAGATTGTGGACGAGATAGTTATTTGCGGCGGGTAACGATCCCGCAAGGGTTCCTAGTAGGAGACCCGATCGTATCCATGCTCGGATACTCGTGTGATTCACAAGGAATTCTGTCATAGGGAAGCTCACCTCCCTATGAGATCACTTTCGGGGGGCAATGATTTCGCTTCGTTGTAAAACAATTGCTAATAAATTGTGAAATCAGGGCTAAACTATCTGCTTGATTACTTCGCCGTGAATTTCGGTGAGCCGTTCGCGCCGCCCCTGGTGCATGAAACTGACTGCATCCTGATTCAGCCCGAGCTGATTCAGAATCGTCGTGTGGACGTCGCGGATGTGGCAGGGACTCTCAATCGCTTTGAGTCCGATCGCATCGGTAGCACCGACGATCTGGCCGCCTTTGATACCACCGCCGGCCATCCACATGGTGAAGCCGAGATTGTGATGGTCGCGGCCCTTTCCTTGCGCTTCGGGAGAACGTCCGAATTCCCCGCCCCAGACGACGAGCGTGGAATCGAGCATCCCGCGGCGCTTCAGATCTTTGAGTAGCCCGGCCACCGGCAAATCGCTCTGCGCCGCCATCCGAATGTGGTTCTCTTCGATATCGTCGTGCGCGTCCCATTGCATGTTGCCCGCGCCCCCGCCGGCCACCAGACACACGAACCGCGTACCCTTTTCCACAACGCGGCGCGCTAGAAGACATCTTCGGCCGAAATCGTCTGTGGGCGATTTCCCAACGCCGTAAAGATCGAGGGTTTCCTGCGGCTCTTTCGAGATGTCGAAAATCGCCGGCGCTTCCGTTTGCATCTTGAAGGCGAGGTCGTAGGCATTGATGCGAGCGGCGAACTCGGTGTCGTCCGGCTTCATCGATGCCTCGTCCAGACCGCGAATTAAGCCTAGCGTGTTGCGCCGTTGATCGAGTGTGACTCCCTTCGGCAGATCGAGATTGAGCACCGGCTTTTTCCCGGCGCGCATCATTGTGGGCTGGTAGATGGCCGGGAGAAATCCGTTGGCGTACATCGGCTGGCCGGCTTCGAGCGCGCCCTTCGGATCGGGCATCACGACGTAGCC
>Ga0105237_10001744_pt1 | contig 28093 bp, 22 predicted proteins | sample KBSC24metaG_FD_81520 | JGI IMG/M metagenome (GOLD analysis project Ga0105237, IMG submission 81520) | Corn rhizosphere microbial communities from Kellogg Biological Station, Michigan, USA - KBS C2-4 metaG | ecosystem: Host-associated > Plants > Roots > Rhizosphere > Soil | place: Michigan, USA... | reverse complement strand
TTCATGGGCTTTTCCTGAAACTGGCGGAGAGAGAGGGATTCGAACCCTCGATAGAGCTTTTGACCCTATACTCCCTTAGCAGGGGAGCCCCTTCGGCCTCTCGGGCATCTCTCCGGGTTTTTGCTTGCTCGGCGTCTTGTTCGTGGTACCGCCCGCCAGTCCGCTGGATCGATCCACAGCGGGCCGAGACGAGCAGGGGCGCGGAGGATAGCGGCCCGCGCCGCGCCGGTAAAGCTCAACTTGCTGCGCTGCCGCCCGAGCCTTCCGACGGTTCCTCGCCGGGCGCCAGTTCGCGCTTGATGCGCTGGTAGATTTCTTCGCGATGCACCGCGACGTCCTTCGGCGCATTGATCCCGATGCGGACCTGGTTTCCCTTGACGCCAAGCACGGTGACGGTCACCTCGTCGCCGATCATCAGCGTCTCGCCGACGCGGCGAGTCAAAATAAGCATGTGGTGCTCTCCTTAACACGATATATCGGTCCGATGAGCCTCATCTGCGTTTGCCAGCCTCTCACCCGAGTACGCCGATGAAGTTCCGGGGACCAGTGACAGCCTCCCTCGCTGCCCTCTCCCCCTTTTTTGGTATCTGATCCGCCGTTCTTGTCCCGCCGCGGAGTGCGGCGGGTGCGACGTGATCTGGACCGCGCCGATACTAACCAAGCCCTCCGGCCCGTGCAACGAAACGGACGTCTGGAAAGTTCCACATTTTCTCGATGTTCATGCCAGACGCGCGGCCACCCAATCGGGCAGGGCCGCCAGCGCGGCGTCGAGCGCCGGGGAGTCGATACCGCCGCCCTGCGCCATATCCGGCCTGCCGCCGCCCTTGCCGCCGATCAGCGCGGCGACATGCGCGACGACGTCGCCCGCCTTGACCCGCCCCTGCGCGGCGCCGTGCACGCCGCCGACGAGGGACGCCTTGCCGTCGGCGCCGGTCGCCAGCAGCACGACGCAATCGCCCAGCTTCTGCTTCAGCGTGTCCACGCCCTCGCGCAGCGCCTTCGCATCGAGGCCGTCGACGCGCGCCGCGACGACACTGATGTCGCCGATCTTCCGTGCCGAAGCGGCCAGGTCCTGCGTCGCCGAACTGGCGGCCTTCACCTTGAACGATTCGAGCTCGCGCTCGAGCTTCTTCTGCCGGTCGAAGACCTGGCGCAGCTTGTCGACGACCTCGGAGCCGTGTGCGGACAGCAGCGTGCCGATCTCTTCCAGGCGCGCCTCCTCGTCGGCGACATGGGCGATCGCGGCCGCGCCCGTCACCGCTTCGATGCGGCGCACGCCGGCGGCGACGCCGCTTTCGCCGACGATCTTGAACAGGCCGATGTCGCCGGTGCGGCCGACGTGAGTGCCGCCGCACAGTTCGGTCGAGAAATCGCCCATGCGCAGCACGCGCACTTCGTCGCCGTACTTCTCGCCGAACAAGGCCATCGCACCCGAGGCGATCGCTTCGTCGTAGGCCATGTGGTTCACGTCGGCGGCGACGTTGTGGCGTATTTCCGCGTTGACCGTGTTCTCGATGAAGCGCAGGTCGTCGGCGCCGACCGGGGCGAAGTGCGAGAAGTCGAAGCGCAGGCGATCGGGCGCCACCAGCGATCCCTTCTGCGTGACGTGCTCGCCGAGCCGTTTGCGCAAAGCCGCATGCAGCAGGTGGGTTGCCGAATGATTGAGCACGATCGCGGCACGGCGTTCGGCGTCGATGGCCGCATGGACCGGATCGCCGACCGCCAGACGGCCGAATCGCACCCGCCCGATGTGTGCGTGGTACTGGCCAGCGAGCTTGCGCGTGTCGGCGACGTCGAACATCACGCCCTTCGCGTCGAACAATCCGGAATCGCCGACCTGACCGCCGGATTCGGCGTAGAACGGCGTCTTGTCGAGCAGCACCGCGGCTTCCTCGCCCTCGGCGATGGCGTCGACCGAACGGCCGTCCTTGAGGATCGCGACGACGTGCGCGTCCCAACTCTCGGTTTCGGTCCGTTCGTAGCCGATGAACTGCGTCGGCGCCAACTTGGCGGCGAGCTCCGCCGGCAGCGTCAGGCCGCCGGAAAACTTGCCGGCTGCGCGCGCGGTGTCTCGCTGCTGCGCCATCGCCGCTTCGAATCCCGCCATGTCGACCGCAAGGCCGCGCTCGCGGGCGATGTCGGCGGTCAGGTCGACGGGGAAGCCGTAGGTGTCGTAGAGGCGGAACGCGTCTTCACCCGGAATCACCTGGGCCGACTTCTTCGCGACGTCCTCGAACACCTTCATGCCCTGCTCCAGCGTCTCGCCGAAGCGCTCTTCCTCCGCTTTCAGCGCGCGCTCGACCAGATCGCGCTTCGCGGTCAGTTCGGGATAGGCATCGCCCATCACCTCGATCAGCGCGCCGACCATTTCGTAGAAGAACGGCTGCTTCTGCCCCAGCATGTAGCCGTGGCGCAGCGCGCGGCGAATGATCCGGCGAAGCACGTAGCCTCGCCCCTCGTTCGACGGCAGCACGCCGTCGACGATCAGGAACGAGCACGCGCGGATGTGGTCGGCGATCACGCGCAGCGACTTGTTCTCGAGGTCGCTCGTGCGAGTCAGTCTCGCGGCGACCTTGATCAGGTGCTGGAACAGGTCGATCTCGTAGTTCGAATGCACGTGCTGCAGCACGGCGGCCAGGCGTTCGAGGCCCATGCCGGTGTCGACACACGGTGCCGGCAGCTTCGACAGCGTGCCGTCGGCGGCGCGATCGAACTGCATGAAGACGAGGTTCCAGATCTCGATGTAGCGATCGCCGTCCTCGTCGGGCGAACCCGGCGGCCCACCGGCGATGTCGGCACCGTGGTCGTAGAAGATCTCGGTGCACGGTCCGCAGGGGCCGGTGTCGGCCATCTGCCAGAAATTGTCCGACGCGTACGGCGCGCCCTTGTTATCGCCGATGCGCACGATACGCGCCGACGGTACGCCGATCTCCTTGTTCCAGATGTCGAACGCTTCGTCGTCGGTGTGATAGACGGTGACCCAGAGGCGTTCCTTGTCGAGCTTCAGCGTACCGGTCAGGAACTGCCACGCCCACTCGATCGCCTCGCGCTTGAAGTAGTCGCCGAACGACCAGTTGCCGAGCATCTCGAAGAACGTGTGATGGCGCGCGGTATAGCCGACCGAATCGAGGTCGTTGTGCTTGCCGCCGGCACGCAGGCAGCGCTGCACGTCGGCCGCGCGCACGTAGCCGAGCTTCTCGCTGCCGAGGAACACGTTCTTGAACTGGACCATGCCGGAATTGGTGAACAGCAGGGTCGGATCGTTCGACGGCACCAGCGAACTGGACGGCACGATCGTATGGCCCTTGGAGCGGAAGAACTCCAGGAAGGCGGAGCGGATTTCGGAGGTTTTCATGGACGCGATATCGACGGGAAACGGGATTCGGACACGCAGAAATACAGTCCGAAACCGGTTTTCTCAACCGAAACGTCCGGGAGGGGCGTTTCAATCCAGATTGGGCGTCGGATCGTCCATTTCGGCGCGCGTGACGGCGCGTACTGTCGCTGCATCGAAGCCGCGGCGCAAGAGAAACTGGGCGCGTTTGCCGCGTTCGGCATGGTCGGCCGGTGCACGGCTGCCGGCGTGGCGGCGCAGTTGTGCGGCGGCACTGGCGACCCAATCGATATCGAGCGAGGCCAGCGCGGCGCGGATCGCCGGATCGGACAGACCGTGCGATTTCAGCTCGGCATGGATGCGCTGCGGTCCGTAGCCTTGCGCTGCGCGCTTGCGCGCCAGGCTTGCGGCGAAGCGCTCGTCGTCCTGGTAGTGCTGATCCTTGAGCCGGTCGATGACCGCTCCAGCCTCGTCGCTGGCGTGACCGCGTACCGCAAGCTTGGTCTTCAGTTCGCGCGCCGAGTGTTCGCGCCGGGCGAGCAGGCCCAGCGCCTTGTCGTAGGCACTGCGCTCCGGCTTGGCGGGCTTGCCCGAATCGGAACGTCGCTTCATCGGGAACGGCTGGGCCTCAGAAAACCCGGTATATCTTGCCGGTCTCGGCGCCTTCGACGCTGCGGCTGTAGGCCAGCGCTGCGCGTGCCGCAGGAACGGCCTCGAAGCCGCGGAAGTAAGGCGCGTAGTCGCCCAGCGCTTCGCTCAGCACACTCGGACTGATCGCGTTGATGCGCAAGCCGCGCGGAAGCTCGATCGCAGCGGCTCGCACGAAGGCCTCGATCGCACCGTTGACCAGGCTGGCCGAGCTACCCTGCCGGATCGGCTGCTCGGCGAGGATTCCCGACGTCAGCGTGATCGAGCCTCCGTCGCGTAGATGGTCGCGCGCAGCGAGCGCCAGATTGACCTGCCCGAGCAACTTGTCGGCGATGCCGAGCGAATGCAGCGATTCGCCGTACGGCGCCGCTGCAAAGTCGGCCAGCGGCGCGAACGTGACACGCCCCGCCGTGCTGATCACCGCATCCAGCGCGCCGACCTGCGCGAAGGCGCGGTGGACGCTGGCGACATCGGTGAAGTCCAGACGCACGTCGCCGGAATTGCGGCCGGCTGCGACGACTTCATGCCGTGCCGCCAATTCGGCCGCCACCGCGCGACCGAGCGTACCGCTGGCGCCCACGACCAAGATTCGTAGGCGCCGCTCGCTCATCGGCTCAGGCCTCTTCCATCTCGACCGCCGGCAACGGCGATTCGCCGCCTTTGACCAGCAGCTTCGCGCGCAGCTGCGCATCGATCGCGTCGGCGATCTCGGGGTGCTCCTTGAGATACAGGCGCGTGTTGTCCTTGCCCTGCCCGATCCGATCGCCCTTGTAGCTGTACCAGGCGCCGGATTTCTCGACCATGTTGTGATTGACGCCGAGCTCGATCAGCTCGCCTTCGCGCGAGGAGCCTTCGCCGTAGAGGATTTCGAACTCCGCCTGGCGGAACGGCGGCGCGACCTTGTTCTTGACGACTTTGACGCGCGTCTCCGAGCCGATGACCTCCTCGCCGCGCTTGACGCTGCCGATGCGGCGGATGTCGAGGCGCACCGAGGCATAGAACTTCAGCGCGTTGCCGCCGGTGGTCGTTTCCGGGCTGCCGAACATCACGCCGATCTTCATGCGGATCTGGTTGATGAAGATGACCAGGGTGCCCGACTTCTTGATGTTGGCGGTCAGCTTGCGCAGCGCCTGGCTCATCAGGCGCGCCTGCAGGCCGACGTGCGAATCGCCCATCTCGCCCTCGATTTCGGCCTTCGGCGTCAGTGCGGCGACCGAGTCGACGACGACGACGTCGACCGAATTGGAACGCACCAGCATGTCGGCAATCTCGAGCGCCTGTTCGCCGGTGTCCGGCTGCGAAACGAGCAGGTCGTCGACGTTGACGCCGAGCTTCTCGGCATAGGTCGGGTCGAGCGCGTGCTCGGCATCGATGAACGCCGCGGTGCCGCCGGCACGCTGGCAGGCGGCGATGACCTGCAGGGTCAGCGTGGTCTTGCCCGAGGATTCCGGTCCGTAGATCTCGACGACGCGGCCGCGCGGCAGGCCGCCGACGCCGAGCGCGATGTCGAGGCCGAGCGAACCGGTCGAGACGACCTCGATCGCTTCGTTGACGCGATCGCCCATGCGCATCACCGCGCCCTTGCCGAACTGCTTTTCGATCTGGCTGAGCGCGGATGCGAGCGCCTTGCGCTTGTTGTCGTCCATTGCGTAATCCTCTTCGATGCGGTTCATGCGGCGAGCGTGCCGGGGCGAAGTCTCAGGGCCTAAGACTCGCGCTGTCTGCAATTATCCCACAGCGTATCGGCGGCGCGATCCGCCATTGCCGCCTCAGCTCGTAAGAATCCGGCGCACGCCATCGAGCGCGGCGGCGACGGTCTGCCGGCGCACCGCTTCGCGGTCGCCGTCGAAATGAAAAAGTTCCGAGCGGGCGTAGCCGCCGCGCCGCTTCCAGCCGATCCACACGGTGCCGACCGGCTTGTCCGGCGTGCCTCCGCTCGGCCCGGCGACACCGGTAACCGCGACGGCGACGCTGGCGCCGTAGCGCGCCAGCGCGCCGGAGACCATTTCGACGACCGTCTCCTGGCTGACTGCGCCCGTGCGCTCCAGCGTCTGCGGGCGCACGCCGAGCAGCGCTTCCTTCGCCTCGTAGCTGTAGGCGACCACGCCGCATTCGAACCAGCCGGAACTGCCCGGAATATCGGTCACTGCCTTGGCGATCCAGCCGCCGGTACAGGATTCGGCGGCAACCAGACTCAGACCCCGCGTGAGCAGCAATTCGCCGACGCCCGCGGAGAGCGCGAACAGCGCGGCATCGGTGGTGCGTTCCAAGGTCGTCATGGGATTTCCGGTCGGTCGACGCCGCGGACGAACGCCGCGAAACCGTCAGTCCCCAAGCATAGCGCCCGTGTGCGCGATCTGTCCGCTCCCTTCGTGTTCATCGCGGCCAGGTCGGCCGCAGGAGCCGAGAGCGACAACCTGAACCACGAAGAACACGAAGAAAGAGCAAGGGCCATCGATCTACGGGCGCTAGCGCTGTGGATCGAGCGCACGCCCGACCGGCACCGCGTTGCCTGCCGCATCCACGGCCACCATCACGAATTCGCCCGACGTGGCGAGTTGCTGCTCGGCACCTGGGGTTGCTTCGCGCGACAGCGAGACGCGCACCGTCATCGAACTGCGTCCGACGCCGACCACCGTCGCGACGAGTTCGACGATGTCGCCGAGCTTGACCGCCGCGCGGAAGTCGATGCGATCGGAACGCGCGGTGACGACGGTGCGGCCGGCGAAGCGGCTGGCCGCGAGGAACGCGGCCTTGTCCATCCAGGCAAGCGCCTGTCCGCCGAACAGGCCCCCGAGGTGATTGCAGTGATCCGGAAACACGATCTCGATGCAGCGGACTCCGTTGTCGCGAACGCGCTCAGAACGCGTGATCAAAACTCACCTCGCCCTCGACCGCGACCTGGTAGGCGGACACGCGGCGCTCGAAGAAGTTGGTGAGCTCCTGCACGTCCTGCAGCTCCATGAACGGGAACGGATTGCGCGCGCCGTAGCGCACCGGCAGCCCGAGCATCGTCAGGCGCTGGTCGGCGACGTACTCGAGGTACTGGCGCATCTCCTTCGTCGTCATGCCGACGACGCCGCCGGCGAGCACGTCCTCGGCGAACTGCGTCTCGCAATCGACCGCTTCGGCGATCATCGTGCCGACCTGCTCGGCCCATGCCGCATCGAACAATTCCGGCTGCTCGTTCTGCACGGTGCGCAGCACCTCGAACGCGAAGCCCATGTGCGCCGATTCGTCGCGGAACACCCACGCCGTGCCCGCCGCGAGACCCGGCAGCAAGCCGCGCGAACGCAGAAAGTACACGTAGGCGAACGCCGCGAAGAAGAACAGGCCTTCGATGCACGTCGCGAAACAGGTGAGGTTGAGCAGGAACTGGCGCTTGTCCGCATCGCTCTCGATGCGCTGCAAGTGCTGGATCGAGTCGATCCAGCGCTGGCAGAACTCGGCCTTCGCGCGGATCGACGGAATGTTCTCGACCGCGGCGAACGCCTGCGCACGCCGTTCCGGCTGCGGGATGTAGTTGTCGAGCAGGGTCAGGTAGAACTGCACGTGCAGCGCTTCCTCGTACAGCTGGCGCGACAGGTACATGCGCGCTTCCGGCGCGTTGATGTGCTTGTACAGGTTCAGGACGAGGTTGTTCGCGACGATCGAATCGCCGGTCGCGAAGAATGCGACCAGACGCTCGATCAGGTGGCGATCGGCCGGCGTCATGCGCTGCGTGAGCTGGCCGAGATCGATCTGGAAGTCGATCTCCTCGACGCTCCAGGTGTTCTTGATCGCACCGCGATACATTTCGTAGAACTGCGGATAGCGCATCGGCCGCAGGGTCAGGTCGAAGCCGGGGTCGAGCAGGTGCGATGGGGGCGAAGCAGAGGTCATTGCGAATTCCTGATGTCGGATGCCATGTTTCCATGCCGATCGGTGTTGCCGTCATCCCTGCGCAAGCGGGGATCCATTTTGATTTTCCTGCATGGAAAGCCCATGGATTCCCCCTGCGCGGGAATGACGAACGTAGTTGCTGGCACGCCGGTAGTTGCTGGCACGCCTCGAAGTAGCTACTGGCACGCCTCGCACATTTCCGGGTTCTCCAGCGAGCAGAACACCGCCTCGGCGTCGGTCACGGGCTTCGCCGCGGCTGCGGGCGCCGCGACGGTCGCCTTGGCGATGCGCGTCGCCGGACGCGAGCGCAAGTAATAGGTCGTCTTCAGCCCCTTCTTCCATGCGTACATGTACATGCTCGACAGCTGGCCGATGTTCGGGCTCTCGATGAACAGGTTCAGCGACTGGCTCTGGTCGATGAACGCGCCGCGATCGGCCGCCATGTCGATCAGCGCACGCATCGGCAGTTCCCACACGGTGCGGTAGATCGTCTTCAGTTCGGCCGGAAGCTCCGCGATCGTCTGCACCGAGCCTTCGGCGAGCTTGATCGCGTCGCGGATCTCGGCGGTCCACAGGCCCAGGCGCTTGAGCTCCTCGACGAGATAGCGGTTGACCTGCAGGAAATCGCCCGACAGCGTCTCGCGCTTGAACAGGTTCGACAGCTGCGGTTCGATGCATTCGTAGCAGCCGGCGATCGAGGCGATCGTCGCGGTCGGCGCGATCGCGATCAGCAGCGAATTGCGCAAGCCGTGTGCCTTGATCTCTTCGCGCAGCGTGTCCCAGCGAGCGGTATCGCGCGGCGTGACGTTCCAGGCGTCGAACTGCAGTTCGCCGTGCGATGCGCGTGTCTCGCCGAAGGCGGCGTGCGCGCCCTTCTCGCGCGCGAGTTCCAGCGACGTGCGCAGCGCCCAGTAGTAGATCTCCTCGGAGATGCGCGCCGAGAGGTCGCGCGCCGCCTCGCCGTCGAACGGCAGGCGCAGCGCGAAGAACAGGTCCTGCAGGCCCATCAGGCCGAGGCCGACCGGGCGCCAGCGCAGGTTCGAGCTGCGCGCCGTGTCGATCGGATAGAAGTTGAGGTCGATCACGCGGTCGAGCTGGCGCACCGCGACCTGCACGGTATGGGCGAGCTTGTCGAAGTCGAACGCGACGCCGTCGTGGTGCTGCGCGAGGTTGATCGAACCGAGATTGCACACCGCAGTCTCGCCGGCGCTGGTGACCTCGATGATCTCGGTGCACAGGTTCGACAGGTGCACGGCGTTGTCGGACTTCGCGGTCTGGTTGCACGCGCGATTGCAGGCGTCCTTGAACGTCATCCAGCCGTTGCCGGTCTGCGCGAGCGTGCGCATCATGCGCGCGTAGAGGTCGCGCGCCTGCACGGTCTTCTTCGCCAAACCCTGCGCTTCGGCCTGCACGTAGGCGTTCTCGAACGCCTCGCCCCACAGGTCAGGGAAATCCGGCACGTCCTTCGGATCGAACAGCGACCACGAGCCGTCGGTGTCGACGCGGCGCATGAACAGGTCCGGCACCCAGTTGGCGAGGTTCAGATGATGCGTACGGCGCGCGTCGTCGCCGGTGTTCTCGCGCAACTCCAGGAACGCCTCGACGTCGGCATGCCAGGGCTCCAGGTACACGCAGGCCGCGCCCTTGCGCTTGCCGCCCTGGTTGACCGCGGCGACCGAGGAATCGAGCGTCTTCAGCCACGGCACGATGCCGTTGCTGAGACCGTTGGTCGAGCGGATCAGCGAGCCTTCCGAACGCACGCGGTGCCAGGCGAGCCCGATGCCGCCGGAGAACTTCGACAGCAGCGCGACGTCGCGGTACTTCTCGTAGATCGACTCCAGCGAATCGTCCGGCGAGTCGAGCAGGAAGCAGCTCGACAACTGCTCGTGGCGCGTGCCGGCGTTGAACAAGGTCGGCGAGCTCGGCACGTAGTCGAGCGCGGCGAACTGCTGGTACAGCTCGATCGCGTCGCTTGCCGTCTCGCTGAGCGCGCAGGCCACGCGCAGCCAGAATTGCTGCGGCGTCTCGATCACCTGGCGCTGGGTCGGGTGCTTGAGCAGGTAGCGGTCGTACAACGTACGCAGGCCGAAATACTCGAAGCGCAGCGTGTGGCGCGGATCGATCGCATCGTTGAGCTTGCGCGCGTTCGCCTCGACGAACGCGAGCACGCGCTCGTTGATCAAGCCGGCATCGAAACCGACGCGGATCGACTGCGAGAACGAGTACACGCCGAGGCCGTGCACTTCCTTGTCGATGTAGCCGGCGAGCAGGCGCGCGGCGACCTTCGAGTACTCCGGCTCTTCGGCAATGAACGACGCCGCGGTGCGGATCGAGAGTTCGTCGAGTTCGCGCGTGCCCGCACCGTCGTAGAGCCCGGCGATCGTCTTCAGCGCGACGCGCATCGGCTCGACATCGGCGAGCCCTTCGCAGCAGCGCGTGACCGCGCGCACGATCTTGTTGAGGTCGACCGGTTCCTTCGCGCCGGAACGCTTGGTCACCTGCATCGCAATGGGGCCCGCGTGCGGGGCGGTCAGGCGGAAACCGGATTGGGTGGGTGCAGCGGCTGGCGCCTGGGCCGGCGCGGCGCTCGGCGCGTGCGTGGTCTCGGCGGCAGCGGCGATCGATTCGGATGTGGACATGCTGTGTTCTCCTTTTCATCAGCGGATGGCCGCAGCAGGAAAGCTCGGCGGCGCACGCAACGAGACGCCGCCGGCCTCCGCTCCTGCGAGCGAATCCAGAACCTGGCGGAAGAAATAGGTCGAAAGCCGCGCGAACTCCGGACGGAGCGCAGCGATTCTCGGCCGGTCCCTCCCGCGAGGGCTTCAAGCCTGTCGCCACGCCCCAGGACGTGACGGTCGCGGCAGGTATTCGGACTCTCGGGCACGAGGAGTTCCCTCACCTACTGGGCGCCGCTTCCCGGGCCGCGAAGCCCAGTGCGTTTGACGCCGTTCGTTCCCGATCACCGCTGCGGGGCAGCTCCGGATTCACACCGGATTCTCTCGCAGCCTTTCGGCTGCGCACCCAGATGTTGTGCTGGGCGACTGCGACGCACACAAGATATGCCCTTCCGGCCTGAATCGCAATTGAAATATTCGATCGCCTTCGAGAAGGCGGTTGCACGCTAAACTTCGCGGCCGAAGACGACCTCGACGACACGGAAGCGCGCCATCAACACCGCCGAACACACCCCCCTGATGCGCCAGTAATCGGCTTCACTCAGAATGTGCGTTTATGCGGGGGTTTTTCGGTCGTATTGCGCGGCCGACACCTGACTGGGATACAGGTGGGATACAAGCATCAGCGCGCCAGAAGGGAGTGCGCGGCGTTACGCCCTCCCGGCCAGGTCGAAGAGTCGGGGCCGTGGCACCACCCTCGTCATCATGACCTCCCGGGTGTCGCGGACAAAGAGCCGGTCCCCTCGTCGCTCGCGGCATATGAGTTCAAGCACTATGAGGTATAGGGCAGCGAGCGCATTGACGGCGTTCTTCATCGTCGCTTCCGCAAACTTCGAGTGGCGCTCGTGCTTGACGTGGTTGTAGCTCATCCACCAGAACGGAACGCCTTTGTTGTTCTTCCATTCTTCCCAAGGCCGCAATGTCAAACCAAATCGCGGTAACTTCACTTGCTCCTCCCACATCCGCGGAAAATGCTTTCGAAGGAGCTTGGCGCAAGCGTGGAAGTTGTTGGCTTTGGTGTTCGGGTCGAACAGGATGCAGACCAGCGTCATCACCGTTTCAACCTCCGACGAAGCGGCGAAGAGCAGATGCGCAAACTCCAATGAGTACGTCTTCTCGTTAGCCTGGACCAGTTCCACATAGCGGGAGGCGCGTTCTAGGTCCTCCTCCAAGGCGATGAAGTAGTTCCAGTGCGGAAAGGTCGGCGTTGTGTGGCGAATTCCCATAGGCCTCTCCCATCAATGTCTACGGTCGACTTCGGTCGAACTCGAAAGGCAGATTTAGTTCTGATTTCCGGCGACAAGCAGCCTTGCCACACCGCAGATTTCTGGTACTGGTTACGCGAACCAACCGGAGAAAAACGATGAGCGCCACGCACATCCCGCAGGAGGACCGAAAGAGCTTTCCTATTTGGGCGTCCTTCGTGGCGGGCTTTCTCGGCACCTGCCTCGCCAACTTCCTGTACCACTGGTTGGTCTACTGACCGCCCGACGGGTGCGTCTTGTCGTCGAAGAGGAAGAGGGCAAACGTCTTACACGACGGCGAGAGATCCGCACGTGTCGACAGCGTGCGCTGCTCCCCCGGGTGCGCCTTAAGGTCCTCGCTATAAACGTCCAGGCATCCCTTGAACTCGTGCGGCTCTGCGATGGGTTTCTTCGCCCGAAGCCCTATCGCAAGGCACATTTCACTGAGCGGTTTCAACCCCTTGGCGGACTCGTTGCGCATGTTCCGAGCATCAACATCAGTGTTGTACGCTGCGATGTCGGCCTCGCACAGCGTTCGTCGGTACTGGTCGAGGCCGACCTTGATAACGACGGCACCCAAGGCGACGAGCGCTATCATAACCACGACAGTGAACACGGTTCCCCCAAACATGTGTCGAGCAAAGTGATGGTTCATAGCCCCTCCTGGAGGGGCCTATCGTAGCCATTTGCCTCCTCCTCGTAGACCTCGCCGCTCATTTTTTTGGATGCTGGTCTATGTCGGACGCCGCACGAGCCCTTCCCTTGCGGCCTGGGCAACCTCCAGCGCACGCGGCGTGCTGGAAAAATACCGCCAGAACCCTCGGCGATTCCCCCTGCCCTCGTCGTAAATGCATGCGAGGTCCCGGTCCCTTAGACCGAAGCCGCGCGCAACGATGATCTCCACCGTGGCAGCGGCCCGCACAAGTGCCCGCATTTGCGCCGGCCGACCTTCAACGGGTGAGTAGTCGGCAGCGCCGCCACGCGGATGGGCCTCACAGATGCGGCGCGTGGTTGTCTTTGCCTATCGGAGCTTGACGGTCCCGTAAACTCGCATCTTCAGAAGACCGACAAATCCGCCGTCGTCTGCGCGACCGCTTGCGCGGCGGCTCTGATTTGAACGACCAGCGCCTGGGATCGCGCCGCAGCTTCGCGCCTCATGCGCATCAGTTCCCCGGCACCGTTGGCGAGTTGCCGCTCCAACGTGGCGCGGCGTGCCGCAATGCGGTTGCGCGCGGCCGCTTCGTCGGCGGGCGCGACGCCGATACGCGCGTCAAAAACGAACGTCGCAGCGTGCCCCGCCTTCCACCGCTCCATGGCCTTGGTCAACGCGTCGCCAAAACCTGGAACGGCTTTAACCCGGTAGCCAACGATGTCTGCGGCGGTTTCAATGCCGAACGAACGCAGCGCGGCCTTCTTCGCGGGCCCCACGCCATTGATCGTTGCCGACGCGATGAGGAAGCGTTCCAGGTAGCGTTCCTTTTGTCGCTGCATGGCGTGGGTCTTGAGCTTGGCAAGTTCAGCATTTAAGGATGCATCGAGCCCCGACCATTCGTTATGGGCCTCCTGAAGTTGCCGCTTGGCGCCCTCGAAGGCGGGCACCGCTCCCTCGTTCTTAAGGCGTGCCGTCAGCGCGTCGTAACTGCGCCGCGCCGCAGTGGCGGCCGCAGCGCGCGCCGCGCGCTCGCGCGTGCGCGCAGCACCCCTGGTCTGCTCGACAACCACACACGCCACGAAGGCAGCGATGCCAAAGAGCCAGACGAACTTCGGCGCGGCCCACGACAACAGCGCGGCAACGCATCCAAGAAGCACTTGAACGCCGAGCACATGCACCGGTTGCGGCATCCCCGGGGGCAACGCCCGAGGCATCGCCGGGAACTGCGACGGGTCCGGTGCGGCAGGTGGCGCGGGCAACGCGATCGTTCGGATCGTCGCCCACGTCTTGGTCGCGTCGAACCGTGAGGGAACAGCCGCAGACGGTGGAGCATCGAGCGAAAGGAAGTAGACCACGCCTCGGGCTTCCAACGCGCACCAAGGACACGAGAGCACGTGCTTGGGGTACACGTGCATGCGTGCGTGCGCGCACCGCTGCAGGCTCTTTCGCAGTTCGTCGAGCGCAACCCGCCACTGCTGCGCCGTGGGCCGCCCGCTTTGCGCGCCGCGCTCCAAGAACGCGCCTTCGAACATCGCTTGAATCTGAGCCGGCAGCAGCCCAATCGGTATGGAGTTTGGCGGCGGCCCGTTTCCGCGCCGCGCGGCATCGTTGGCGTACGCGTAACGGAACGCCTTGACGTCGCCTTCCAGGCTTTGCCCGGCGGCTCGTGTGGTCGGCACGCCTGCGTAAGGATGCCGTCCGCCCATCAGGAGATGGAAAACCAGCAGCGCCAGGCCGAAGTTGTCGTGGTTAACGGTGCGCGCCACGCTCGCAAACGAGGTGATGCCCTGAAGCTCCGGCGACGTGAATTCCGGCACGCCCACTTCGCACAAATGAACCTTCGCATCGGCGCGAACCTGGAACGAGTCGCAGTCGATGAGGACGACGCGTCCGTCCGAGCCCACCATCACGTTGCCCTGATTCACATCCCCCAACACGTGTCCGCGTTCGTGCAGCGCTTCAAACGCAGCCGCCGTGTTTCGGGCGACGCACAGCAGGAAGTCCCAAGCGAGGTTCGGGTGCTCTTGGCGGCGTTGCGCCGGGCTGTACAGGGTGTGGATCTCGAACCGCGCACCCACGCTCGCCATGACGAAACCGACCACCGGTCCGCCCGCCCGATCGTGAACCGTTCGCGACGGCCACGCGGCGTACGCGGAGAGATCCGGGTCCCTGGCCTGCGCCATGAAGCGAAGCTTGGTTTGCTTCTCGGTGTTGAGCGCCGCGTGGTACAGCTTTGCCACATCCCCACTGCCGGAAAGCGCGTAGACCGCGCCCTCGCCGCCTCGACCGAGCTGCGCGCCCAGTACCAAGCGGTTGCCTTGGCCGTCGAACAGCACGCTCGCCTTGGTCACGCGACCGCCACGGCCACGGCCAAACTCTTGTCGTCGTCCGTCTTTTCGTTGACCCGCTCGCCACCAAGGAACGCGGCGAACGCCGCATGGAGTTCGTCGTCGCGTCCTTCGGCATCGTCGGAGGCCAGCGCGCGGAAGAACGGTGCAAAAAATGGCTCGTGCGGGGTATGGTCCGCCATCTGGGTCGCGATGCCCTGGAGGCCGTCGCTGACCGCCGCCGCACGCAGCACCGGCCGTTCGAACGCCACGACTTCGAGCGCCTCCGATGCGTCCTCGTCGACGAGGAAACGTGTGGTGTTGATGTACGCACCGTTCATCGGGGCGATGGGCATCGACAACCCCTCCCCAACGTCCACGGCGATGGCCCCATCGCCAATCTGGAACACGACGGAGGCTTCGGGCGTGCTCAAGACCCCAAGAAAAGTACAGGCCAGCTCGCGAACGGCCACGCCGAGCGTCGCGGCCTCGTCCGTCAGCCGCGCGCGCGCAGCGGAAAAGCAGCCCCGCGCCGCACGCTCGGAGGCCGGTTCGGCGCCGTCGACGCGCGCGTCGAGGTGTGCGAGGGCGGCTTCGATCGCCAGGCGCGCACCGGTGCCCCCGTGACTCGCGCTGCCGGCTCCGTCCGCCACAAAAATGGACAAAAAGAGACGATCCGCGTCCGCACCCGACGACCAGCATTCGTCCTGGCATGCTTCACCGCGCTCGACGTGCGCCGTCCCCACGACGGCGACGGCGACCGTCCGCCACCTCACACCGACGCCCAGCCCGTCGGTGCGGGCAATGCGACCTCGGTACCGGGTGTGGAGCGCGACACCGAACTCAGCGAGCGCGACAGCCACGCGAACAACTCCCGGAAGCGAAGGCCATTGAGCTGAAGCGGTTCGCGGACGCTGATTTGCCGAAGCGTGTCCATGTTGGCGCCTTTGACGCCGATGCTGAAAAAAGCAAAGTTCTTGGACGCCTCGCCTTCGCGCACCGCCGCCGCGGCCGTGTGCCACTCGTCCGTGGGCGCGCCGTCGGTTATGAGGAAGACCCAAGGACGGTAGTAGGCAATGCCGTTGGCCCGGTACTCGGCCTTTCGCTGGGTCAGCAGATCGAGCCCTTCGCGAATGGCCGCACCCATGGGCGTGTCGCCCTGCGCCGCCAGAACGGGAGGGTAGAACGAAGATGCGGACTGAAAAGAGGCCTCAACGCGCACCGGGCCGAAGGTCACGAGGGCGACCTCCACGCGCTTCATCGCCAACGTGTCGGCGGACAGTTCGTCCCGGAAGTCCTGAAGGCCCGCATTGAGTTCGGCGATGGGTTGGCCATTCATCGAACCGGAGACGTCGAGAAGCAGCACACAGGGGCACCGGGGCTCGGGGTTGTCGGCGAACTCGGCATCGGCGATGCCAAAGCTGATTTGTTGGCTCACGGGGGATCCTCAATAGATAGGTCGCCGTTGCAAGGGTTGTGCCCGCGCCGTGCGGCCACGTGCATGCACCGCATAACCGAATGCTCCGCAGGACGTCCGACGGTCGTACCGAGCACTGGCAGCGTTGGGTGACGAACATACCCTCTCGACGCGTTCGGGTGCACCCCCCGATGCGGCACGCCAGACACGTGTCCACTGGGCTTTCAGACTACGCGCACGCGATTACCCACGCCCGGCGCATCCCGCATCCGTTTTTTATAACCTTTTCTTTGTGTATTGACTCCGACGATCGTTGGGCACACATTCGACTCGTACCGCGCCGCGCTCTTCAGGGGGGGGGCACGCCGATGCGTCACCGCAACGCTGTCGCGCGTCATGGATCCCTTGCCCGCAGGCGCTCGCCTCGCGCGCTGCCCCGTTCGCTCGATGAGCGTAAGTACGCACGCGGATCCGCGTCGCGTCCTTCATGCGCGGGCCAACGACATTCATCCACTGCCGACGTCGACGGGGCCGAACCCAAAGGTCTCGTCATCCGGATCCCTGATCGTCCTCTGGCTAGAAGGAGAGTTCGAATGCGCTGTTGCCTCGCCGTTCTTGCGCTGTCGTTGACCGCGTGCCAAGTCCCTACACGAACGCCGCCGCCGGACGGTGCGGTGTTCCGGCCGACCACCGCCGATCTCAAGGACGTTGCAAAAGCCGCCGCCGCCGCCCCAAAGCCCGTGCTCGTCGTCCTCGACATCGACGACACGTTGCTGGCCACCGTGAAGTCCGGCACCGAACACGCGTTCTACGGCAGTGACCGATGGTATCGCTGGCAGTACGCCTTGCCTCCGCACGACGCGGATAAAGTTCCGTGCCTGTTACCACACGCTCTTTACTGGAACAGCCAAGTGGTTCCGTTGGAGGCCGTTCAGTCCGACGCACCCGAGATCGTCAATGGCCTGCCGATGGATCGCCTCATCCTCACCTCGCGCGGCAGCGCCCAGCGTCCGGGCACGGAGCGCGCGCTGATCGGCGCCCGCTACGCTTTGGGCACGCCCTTGCCCGGCGTCAACGCCACGACGATGCCCGGCGCGCACGGCGACATGACCTACGAACAAGGCATTCTGATGACGGGCGGAACGCCGAAGGGCGTGGCGATCACGAAGCTTCTTGAAAACCGCTCGTCGACCCATTATCGGTCCATCGTGATGGCCGACGATGATTCCGGGAACTTGATCAGCGTCCGCGATGCGTTGAAGCAATCGGCGTTGTTGCAGCCGGTAGAGTTCATAGGGCTGCGTTACACCCGAATCAAGGATGAGCCCCTCACCGCGCCGACCGAAGAGATGAAGCAGTCGGCGCACGCCGCGTGGATCGTGTGGCGGGAATGGCTGAGGAAGTACGAACGCGGCGCGGCGGAGGACTTGGAGTCGGCGGAATGCATGCAGTAGGCATTCGGGCGACGCCGGCTCTTTCGACGACGACGCTGCGCTGAAGCAGCGGCGGCCAAGCAGGATTTGGCCATACACCTGCCCACTCCCATCATCGCAGCGACGCGCAGACGGCTGCTTTAGCACGGCGCACGCACGGCGTCCCGCGCCCGCACGATTTTTGCCAACGTCCCGACCACTGAGGAGCGCGCATGCAACCGCCGATTCTTTTCGTGAACATCGCTTGGATGAAGAAGTACCGCGGCAACAAGCCCAGCGACCAGCTCGAACCCGGCAACTTCGCTTACTTCAAGGGCAAGAAAAACAAAAAGCTTGAAGGGCATGAGCAATGGAACTTCCTGCCCACGAACGGGTACGTGTACGGCTACACACCGCTGGCAGAAGGCAAGGGCGTCAACCTGCGCAGGCTGGGAGCGCCGCCTGGAGCCACAGAAATGACGGGCGTGCTCATCGTCTTCATGGCGAGAGACCCTCGCGCAAAACTCCTCAAGGTGGTCGGCTTCTACGAAGACGCCACCATCCGCAACGACCGATACGACCTGATGCACGGATCATTCAAGGTTCGAGCCCTCTTCCGCACGTCCGCCGCGAACGCGCGCATCGTCGAACCGCCAAGGAACCTCGTGATTCCGACCGCTCAAACCTCCGCCGGAGGCGTGGGCCAGGCGCCGTTGTGGTACGGCGACGCTCGCCCCGACATTGTGGCGAAAGTGCGCCGTTTCTTCGCGAACAAGCAGTTGACCGCCGCCGCTCAAAGCGCGGGCAGCAGCACCATGGGAACGCGCCGGCAGAGCGACACAGAAAAGCGACTTGCGATCGAACGGGAGTCGATGAAACTTGCAATGGAAGCGTTCAACGACACCGAAGACGTGTCCCGCCTAAAACGCGGCTGGGACGTGGAGGCTCGAAAGGGGCGCGGCAGAATCTACATCGAGGTGAAGGGGACTTCGGGGAGCACGCCGCTGTTCGAACTGACCCCCAACGAGTACAAACAAATGAATGCCAAACCGGACGCGTACGTCCTTTACGTCGTGACGGGCTGCCTGAGCGCCGCTGTACGCGCTCACACCTTCGAACACGCGAACGGCATATGGACATCGGAAACCGGCCTGACCCTGGACGTTGAACCGTTAACTGGCGCGCGGTGTTCGGCACGCTAAGCGCCGTGTCGACAGGGAGGATTGCTCGCATGGCTCGGCCGATCAACGAAACCCAACGTCGTTTCAGCGTCTTATGCGCCCACGGAGGCGGGGCGAAGGGCGGTCCCGTGAAGCACAAGGTATTGGAGCTCCTGAGGGCGACCGGTCAGGAGGTCAACCGGTTCGCATACACGCAAACGCGCCAGCATTTCGCCGCATACGCGACCGCCAATCCGTGGCACGTCTGCTTCGCCGTCGGGCTTGCTTGGGGCCACTTGGCACGCTTGGACGTCGCGTTCACCGGTCACGTCGTCGACGCGCTGACCGAGTTGAACGATCAGGATCTTCAGGCAGCGTGCCGGTTCCACCTGGAACGGGGACCCGAGCCAATCCGAAAATCGCTCTTGGGCGCCTACAGCTTTTTGAAAAGGTCATGCTGCCCGCTGCCCTGCCCGACAATCTGGAGCAGCTGTGGACGGCGGAGCAACGCTGGCTTTGACCCATCCTCAGTCCTGCGAGGCCTTCCTACATCGGAAGCTGGAACGCCACGGCGATGTTCATGGCGGCGCTGTTCGCGCAACCCGCATTGGCGCAGACGCAGCGCCAACGCGGACCCATCCTCCCACCGGGAGGCCCCATCCACGCCGGGTTGAAGATGCTCCACGCGGCGGGCGTGATCAGCACGGCCCCCGCAGGCAGCGACCTCGACGATCGAACGTTCGAGCCCGGCGCGCTCTACGAGAACAACGCGCTGCTGGAGAAACTCGTCGCGGGACTGCCGGATTGGTGCCTCATCGATGCCCACAGCGGCGTCTACATGCTGGGCACGCGCGATCCGCGCACGGATGCATGGTTCTCGCTTCCGGCGCTTTGAAGCATCGACGGCCGTCACACGGCATGACGCGTCGCGATGCGTCTCAGCGGGTGAGACTAACGCAGCGGATTGTTCTCGCTGCTTGGACAGGAGGTGGAGATGACGCACGAAACCAGGATGATCCTTCGCTTGAGCGCGTTTGCTGCATGGCCGGCGTTCGTTGCGCTGGGTCTGCTGGCTGCGACCGGCGCGTGGCCGCAACGTCCGTTTCTCGATGCGTTCGCGGCGCCGTTCGAATACGCCACGCTGGCCCTCCTTGGGTTGAGTTTTGCATTGGCACTGCACGCCTGTTTCCGCTTGTACGGGTGGTCACACGGCCGCGGCCTGCTTTGCCAACGGTGCGGATGCCTGTTGGGTCGAGAGCGCCCGGGGAAGTGGGGTCGCAGTGACTACCGCCGATGCTTGGGCTGCAGCTCGAACACCTCCAAGCGGGATTACGCGTTCATGGAGTGAGGCCGACCTCCCCAATGCGTGAACCATCCTGGAGGCGCATCCATCGACGGGATGCCGGCTACGTTGGCGCGCGTTCCTCATCCAACTCCAAGAACCGGCAAAACGCATTGGCCCATTTCATCTGCGCGGGCGAACGGCACTCCGGATCGAAGATGGCAGGCGAAGCCACGAGTACGGATAGGCACTTCGCTCGTGACGTGGCGACGTTCAATCGATTGAGGCTGTACAGAAAATCCATGCCTCTAGGGGCGTCGGCATGACTGGAGCTGGCCGTCGAATAGATGGCCACCGGCGCCTCCCGTCCTTGGAACTTGTCGACGGTTCCGATGCGCGCACCCGGAAGGGTGCGTTGAATCGCTTGGACCTGCGCGTTGTACGGGGTGATGATGAGAAAGTCGTCCAGGGTCAGGCGGTGCTCCGCCCCCTCCGTATCCACCCACATGGCCCCATGGGCCAACATCCCGTTCACCAGGTCGGCAATGACGTGGGCCTCTTCCGCGGATGCGTTCTGATTGCCCCGGTGCGTGACCGGAAGGTAACGCAGACCAGACCCCGTGACGCCAAACGACGACCGAACTTCCTGGCGGTCACGCCCCGGTCGTGCGTGCAGCTTCCCGGCGTAGAACACCTCGGAAGTGAACGCACAGATCTCCGGGTGCAGGCGCCACGTTTCTTCCAGAAACACTCCTTGGTCCGGCTCAATGGTTTGCCGCCCTCCCAAAATGTGGTGCAGGGCCGACACTTCGCAGCCGTCCGGGTGCGAGCCTTGGAGGGGTTGCCCCAACTGCTGCGGATCGCCGAGCAGCACCAAGCGCGGAGACGCCTGCGACGCCGCGAGCACGTTGGCCAGTGACATCTGCGCCGCCTCGTCCACGAACAGGACGTCCACGGAGGCGGCCGCATCCGCGTTGGCCCACATCCAGACCGTGCCCCCGGCGACGTTGGCGCCCGTGCGCAGCGCACCGAAAACGTCGCTGTTGGTCCTCGCGTAGCGAAGGCGATGGCGGTTGTCGTGCATCTCGTCGGCTTTGACGCAGCACTGCACGCCCGTACTGTGCTCGTCCGCCAAGCGGATCACCTCGTCGATGAGGTGCGCGATGACCTTGTGACTGTTCGCGGTGACGCCGACCCGCAAGCCCTGCGCCACGAGCGCGCAGATCATCCGGGCACCGGTGTACGTCTTGCCGGTTCCTGGAGGCCCTTGGATGGGAAGGACGCCGCTGGTCAGCGCGGTGGCCAGGCGAAGGGCGACATCAAGCGTCGTCTCGCCGGCACCTCTCGCGAGCGGTTGGGTCGTTCGTGGGCGTGCGCGCGTGAGCAGGTCGCACGCAGCGGCGTACGGGCCGTTCGCCATGAATCCGTGCGTCGCCACGTGCTCGCCGATGCGAAACAGGGCGCCGGCGATGACGTCGGTAGGGACGAAGGTATGTCCGAAGACCGCCGTCGGATGATGATCGGCGGTGTCTTTTGTTTTCTTGATGTCGATGGTTTGGTGCTCGCTGGACATCCCTTCCAGCTTCCCGAACTTTCCGCCTCCCACCGAACGAAGTTCCGACTTCTCGCGCAACTCAACGTCCTGCTGGGGAAAGCGGTACCGGTGAATCGGGGCCGCGACCGTGCCGCCGACGCTCTCGACGAACTCCAGGCCGCCCACGGCCGCGCGCTCGAAAAAGAACTCGTCTTCCGGCGATTCCGCCAGCCGAAAATACTCCCACCACACCGCCTTCTGCTCGCGCCGGTGCCAATCGAGGAGATGGGCCAGGATCCAGCGGCCGTGTTGCTCCACGGTTCGTTCCGCCACGTCGACGGGCACGTCTGCAGCGAGCTGCGCAACGATTGGAGCAATCTTCTCCAGCCAGGCGGCGACGTTTGGGTTGGGAGCGCCGTCTTCGGGCAGCACGGGGCGCGGAACCTCGACGCCACGCGCCACCAGCGTACTGCGTTGCTCCTCCAACCAATCCCGCAGTCGTGCTGCGGATCGGCAATCGTCCTCGTTGTACGCGCGAACGACGTCTTGTTCGGCCTCACCGATGGCGCCGGCGTCGTCGAGCTCCAAGCGCACCTCAAGGCCCGCCTTGACGCGCCCGACCTCGCGCAGATCGACGGCGCGCTGAAATCCGTAGAACGCTTCCAATGCCTTGAGCGAGTAGCTCTCAACGCTGGCGCGAATGCTATGCCGCACGACGCTGAAGAGATCGACGAAAAGGCCGCCGCGCAAAAACCCGTCCATCTCTTCCTCGCGTGCCGCATAACGGCCCATCAGCCGCTTGAGCGCCGCCGGTTCGTAGGGCGCGTAGTGGTAGACGTGAAGATCGGGAAACTGGGCCAAGCGCGCCGTCAAGAAGTCCATGAAATCAGTGAAGGCATTCTTTTCCTGTGCGCGCGAGTGCGCCCACGCGTGGCGGTAGACGACCTCGCCGTTGGCGTCGGCACACACGTAACCGAACAGGTACTCAAGTCCGCCCTCCCCCACAAACGGATCGCCTTCAAGATCGAAGAAAACATCGCCCTGGGACGGTGGCGGCAATCGAAACATGTCGGGCGCCTTGTCACCGGCGAGCAGCTCGAACCGCGGTGCGTTGGCGTCACGTCCTTCCACTTGGATGCGCGCTTGCTCGCGGATGCGAACATACGATTCTGCGGCGCCCCGTTCCGGACGCCACGACAGCGGCAGCGCTTCGTCGGCGAGCGCCTTCACCGTGGAAATGCCGCGCGACGTCAGCTCGGTCGTCTGAAGGCGGGTCGCGCCGGCGACGAGCGTCAGGTGATCGTCCGCTCGCCACCGTTCGGCGCACGCCGAACGCCACCGGCACCGGTCGCAGTAGGGCGTGGGTTCCGGGTACGTCGCACGGTCGGCCTCAAGAAACGCCGTAAGCCCGCGGGCAGCGCGGCGGTGGAACGCCGCGAAATCCGCGAACCGGAAACGTTCAGGCTCGAAGCCGGACCAGGGCGTCACCACTGACATGAACTGCGGAACGACCCCTTGCGCATCAGCCAGGAGGTCCGAGTACACGCACAACTGCAAAATGGTGCCGATCTTGGTGTCGTGTGCGAGTTTTGTGTCGACGGCCTCGTACGACCAACCGCCCAGGGCACTCGGCACCTCGACCCGGAGGAGAACGTCAGCGCGACCCCGCCATCCGGCGCGGGCGAGCGCGCCCTGGACGATCGCGCCCACGCCTTCCGCCATGGCTGCCTTCGTGTGTCCGATTGCGACATCGGTCGCATCGACACCGGGCACCTCGGTGACCGTCAGACCCGATGCACGCAAGTGGGCCACGTAGGCCTCCTCGTGCGCCCTGCCGCGCTCGATCAGCGCTTCGAGGTGCGGATCTTCGCGGTACGGCGGTGGCGCCACCTCACCGCGAGCGACCCGTGCGTTCAACGCCGACAGGTGGTGGCAGGTCAAGTGGCCGACCAGATCGGTGGCCGCCAGGCCCAAAGTTCCATTTTGTTCGTAGCGCATGCCCGCCCCGCTCGACCCCAGACGCGTCGCCGCAGCAACTTATGTACCATGCTTTTCCACAAGGCGATTTTGGGTTCCATCGGGGACTCAAGCGCCGCTGGAGCAGCGAGCAACGTGCCCGTCGGGCGGCCGAGAGGACCGACGCGCGGCCAGTGGCCCGTCGTGTGCATGCAAAACGACGCGTCGAGCGTTGAAGGAGAAAACGCACCATGGGTCCGGCTTTCTGGGTGGCCGTCGTCATCGGCGTCGTCGTGTGGCTGATGCGCCGCGCGTCCGGCGCCCGCCCGACGCCAGCGCCGCCCTCGAAGGCGGCGCCTGCCGTGACGCCTAAGGCACGCCCCGTCGTTTCCCATCCAGGTGTGCGGTCAACAACGCGGCCCGACCCGGCACCGCCCCGGCCGGCACCACCTGCGGCCACCGTACCCGTTTCCGTCCCCCTTCGCGTACCCGAGCCGCCACCGGCCAGGCGCGCGGCGATCCCGCCGCCCCCGCTTGTGCGATGGATCGGCGAGAACGAGGTCGTGACCGTCGGCGGCACCGACGTTCGTGGTGGCCTCATCTACTTCGGCTCGTCCGCGTCCAACCCTGATTACCGCGATGAACCTTCGGTCGTGGATCCCACGCTCCCGCTAGCGCCATCGGCTTCATTCGCCCAGTGGAGCGCCTCTTACTGGCCGCAGTACCAAACGTGCTCGCCCATCGATAGACGGCTGCTGCTGTCATGGCTCGCCAACGGCCGCAAGGACCCGCAGGCCCCGATTGGTTTGGTATTTCTTTACTTTTACGGGCTGGAACGCCGCCTGCTCATCGACGCCCACGCCGACGACGACGCCCGGCGGGAGGTACCGCGCCTCATCGCCGAAATCGATCGGCTGCGGCGAATCTACGACCACGGCTCGTTCCAAGGCTACGCCGGTGCGCTTCGCGATCTCGCCGTCGCCATTTACGGCGATCCGTCGCGGCTGCGCGACTTCACCGATTGTCGGCCGGACAACCTTCCCGCGGGCCTTCTCATCGCATTGGGCCGTCAGCTCGCCGGCAGCAAGCCGCTGACCCCTGCGTTGGCCTACGCGTGGGCGCGGTGCGGCGACAACGCACCGCGCCCCTACTCAACCGCCGTCGTCGACGACGAGCTGCGGGCGCTTTTTGAGATTCGCTACACCCAACGGTTCGGAGCAGGACTCGTCGTGCCTCGGCCCAAGCGCACGCTGGTGGTCGAACACCGCGGCGCCGCCTCCAACCGAACCCACGTGCGCCTGAACGTCGACCTTCCCGACGTCCGCGCGCTCAGCGCGCCCCAACGGCCCCTCGCCGTCCTGCTCGATGGGTGCGCGGCCGACTTGGAACGCTTGGCCAAGGCCCGCAAGCGCTCCGTCGTCGAACCGCTGGAATGCGCGGCCGCACTTCCTTCCGAACTTCAGGCCTCCACGGGCGCGAGCGAGCTGGCCAGTCTTCGTGCGTTCGTCGATCGCACCGCGCCCAACGACCAGGTCGGCATCGCGGCGGTCGACGATCTCCTTCAAGCGGCCGCGTTCCGATCCGACAAGCTGCGCAAGCGCGAATGCGTGGTCGTCGCTTCGGCGTTAGAGTCCCTCGGGTACGGCATGGAGCCCGATGTGCGCTGGCTCGGGCCGTCGCTGTCGCGCGGAGGACGCATGGCGCTCTACCGATGCGGCGAAAAGCCGGCCCAGGCGCCTACGCCGAACTACCGCGTGGCCCAGCTGTTCCTCCAGATGACGGTGGCGGTCGCATCGGCGGACGGCGCCGTCGACGACGCCGAACTCGACCACGCGCGTGAGCACATCCATGCCATGGCGGGCTTGGACCCGTCGGAGCGGGGCCGCCTGCACGCGCACCTCGTATGGCTGACGGTCGCAAAGCCCTCGTTCGCGAAACTGGCGGCACAGCTCAAAGCACTGGAACCCGAACGACGCCGCACCCTTGCGGACGCCGCCGTGGGCGTCGCAGCCGCGGATGGGCGCATCGATCCCGGCGAGATCCGAACGCTTGAAAAGATCTACCGGGCCCTCGCGCTGCCCGTAGTTGAAGTCGCCGGCGACGTGCACCGGGCGCTCACCGGGAGTGCCTCGCGCCGCACGACGCCAACAGGATTGGACACCGCTGCCTTGGCGCGGAAGATTGAAGAGACCGCCGACGTCCAAAAACTGCTCACGTCGATCTTTGCGGACGGCGACGCGGCACCGGTTTCCCCGATGCCCGAAGCCCGCGTCACCGACCCGTCGTCCTTTCCGGCGAAGGCCGAAGACGTCGCGATGGAAGGATTGGACGGACCCGAAGTCGTCCTCCTGCGGCGCCTGCTCGACGAGACCGAAGACGTGGTCAGCCGCGCTCGCATCGATGTGTGGTGCAGGGAGCTGGGACTGATGCCCGACGGCGCTCTCGAAAGCCTCAACGAAGCCGCCTTCAACTTGGCCGGCGACGCCCTGTTCGACGCCGACGACGACATCATCGTCCACGCCGAAGTCCGCGAACACCTCAAGACCGTCTTTCAAGGAGCGACTGCATGAGCCCCATTCGAGCACGGGACCGCGATACCGTGCTTCAAGCGCTTCGCGCGGGCGTGGTCCCGCGGACGGGTCTGGCGTTCATCCAGGTCGGCCGAGCCAAGGAAGTCAAAGCCCTCGTCGGTGACGTCGATCGCATCGCAGACGGCGGCTCCACCGTCCGGTTCGTCATCGGCGACTACGGCTCCGGCAAGACCTTCTTCCTGACCCTGGTGCGGGCCATCGCGCAGGAAAAGGGGGTGGTGACCGCGCACGCGGATTTGAATCCCGACCGGCGGCTCCATGGTGCGCAAGGCCAAGCCCGAAGCCTGTATCAAGAACTCATGCGCAACCTCGGCACGCGCACCAAGCCGGATGCGGCCGTGGGCAGCGTCGTCGAGCGCTTCATCTCGTCGGCACTTCAAGAAGCCAAGCAGTCGGGCGCCAGCGTGGAAGCGACCATTCACGGCCGCCTCCATTCGCTTTCGGAACTCACCAACGGCTACGACTTTGCCGAGGTAATCGCGAAATACTACGCCGGGCACGAGCAAGGAAACGATCAGCTGAAGACCAGCGCCGTCCGTTGGCTTCGGGGTGAGTTCGCAACCAAGACCGACGCACGCGCCGCCCTCGGCGTGCGCAGCATCGTGGAAGACGATGCGGTTTACGATCAGCTGAAACTCTTCGCCCGCTTTGCCCGACTCGCCGGCTACAAAGGCCTGCTGATCTGTTGCGATGAACTGGTCAACCTACTGAAAATCCCGCACGCCGGCGCCCGCAACAGCAACTACGAGCAGCTGCTGCGCATGGTCAACGACGTGCTTCAAGGCACCGCGGAAGGATTGGGCTTCATTTTCGGCGGAACCCCCGAGTCGCTCATGGACCCGCGCCGCGGCCTTTTCAGCTATGCGGCGCTGGAAACTCGCCTGCGCGAGAACGCGTTCGCGCGCACGCACGGCGTCGACGACGTATCGGGCCCGGTGATCCGATTGACCGCGCTGTCGCCCGAGGATGTCTATGTGCTGCTCACCAAGTTGCGCGACGTCCAAGCGTCGGGCGACAGCGCCAAGTACATGCTTCCCGACGAAGGGCTCCATGCGTTCCTGGCCCACTGCAGCAATCGGATTGGCGCGTCGTACTTCCAAACCCCGCGCAACACCATCCGCGCCTTTTTGGACCTGCTGGCGGTGCTCGAAACGTCGCCGGGTTCGGCGTGGAACAGCCTCATCGACGCCCTTCCGGTGCACGCGGATGCCGCCCCGACGCTGGAAGACGAGCCCGACGCCACGAAAGGCGCCGAGGCTCAAACCGCACCCGACGTGGCCGACGACGCCTTCGCCACGTTCCGCATCTGAACGCCGTCGATGGAGGCGTTCGAGCTTCTTCACAGTGGCGTCCAGCAATGGCTGTGGCGGCAAGGCTGGCCTGCGTTGCGCGAGGTCCAGGCGCGCGCCATCCCGCCGATCCTCGCGCGCGATCGCGACGTCCTGATTTCGGCCCCCACAGCAGGCGGCAAGACGGAGGCGGCATTTCTCCCGATCGTGTCGCACCTGGCGTCGCTCCCCCCGAGTGGCGTCGGTTGCCTCTGTCTCTCCCCGCTGCGCGCGCTTATCAATGACCAAGCCCGTCGGCTGGAGTCCTTATGCGAAGCGGTCGGACTCCACCTACAGCCTTGGCACGGCGACATCACCGCAGGCCGGCAGCGGTTTTGGGCGGCACCAGCTAGCGTGCTGCTCATTACGCCCGAAAGCCTCGAAGCGATGTTCATCCGCCGCCCAGGGGATCTCGCGCGTGTCCTCGAAGACCTGCGCTACATCTGCGTCGACGAACTCCACGCGTTCATCGGCTCGGTGCGCGGCCGCCAACTCCAGTCGCTGCTCCACCGCGTCGATGCGCTGCTAGGGCGCACAGTCCCGCGTGTGGCGCTGTCGGCGACGTTCGGCGAGTTGCCTCTGGCGGAACGGTTTCTCCGGCCGAATGGGGCCATGCCGTGCACCTCCATCGAGGGCGCGCAGGGCGGCGGC
>Ga0105237_10001743_pt1 | contig 28097 bp, 25 predicted proteins | sample KBSC24metaG_FD_81520 | JGI IMG/M metagenome (GOLD analysis project Ga0105237, IMG submission 81520) | Corn rhizosphere microbial communities from Kellogg Biological Station, Michigan, USA - KBS C2-4 metaG | ecosystem: Host-associated > Plants > Roots > Rhizosphere > Soil | place: Michigan, USA... | reverse complement strand
ATAAACTCTCCCTGGGTACGGGGACCCTTGCTTTGCCAAATTTTGTCATGCGTAGCCGGGTCGATAATAAAATGGCCTTTCTCTTTTGGGTGGGAGGCGAGGCTGTCCAGACCCAGCTTGCCAAAAAAATAGGGGTCCAGCATAGAGAAGACCTGGTTGATGGAGGCCAGGAAAAGGGCCAGCAATACCACCCATCGATAGGGCTTGAGATAGGAAAGCAGAATTTTCATATAATAATTACCTGAAAGATATTAATAAATAGACAGCAACCCCCCGAACGGGCCGGAAAGTTACGATTCTCCGTATAGTAACACGGTATTGGACATATGGTTTAGATATGTAAATTTGCTCAAAATCGAGATTCCGCCAATAATTAATGAAAGCGCTCCTTTTACTGGATTTTACGGGGAAAGTATTTTCGAAAAAAGAGAAAATATTATACTGGCTGCTCTCGGCCTTTTTCGTCTCCTTATTTCTTCCTGAGATGCCGGTGGTCAATAATACATTGATCATTGCCATTGTGCTGGATTGTTGTTTTTTTAACGGCTGGTCGGAAAAGGTGCAGCTCTTACGCAGAAGAAAGGAGATCGTTCTTATGATCCTTTTTTATCTGTTGCAGGTGATCAGCGCCCTGCTGTCCGTCAACAAGGACGAGGCCATGGTCATGCTGGTAAGGCGGCTGCCACTGCTGGTCTTTCCCCTGTGCATCGGGCTTGTATATATCCGCGAAGAGCTGAAGGACAGGATATTGCTGGCGTATTGTTTCTTTACTACCGTTGCTTCCGTCATCTGTATGCTCTATGCCTTCTACCAGTTCAAACAGTACAACGATCCGGGGTATCTTTTTTCCGACAACCTCACCAGGGCCATCGGGCGGGAGTCGGTGTACATCGGGATGGTAGTGAACCTGGCCCTGTTCACCTATGTCTATCTCCTTATCAAGCAATCCTTTGCAATTGAATACAAGGGGCTTGTCTTCCTCAGCATAGCCTTTCTGCTTGTATTCCATTATATGCTGGCCAGCCATATCGCCATCATCACGCTTTATTCGGGCTTCCTGGTCTTTGCCGTCTGGGCCGGGATAAAGCAGAAACAGTATCTGAAAGGGAGCATACTGGTGGTGTTACTGCTGGTGGCGGCCTTTCTCCTGATGCGGTTCTTCCCCCGAACCCTGGAGAGTTTTGAAGAGCTGAGCCACACCAACTATGTATACAGCAATCCCGGCGCCGCGCCCAATGCGTCCCCGTCGTCGGATGAGTGGAATGGCACCAATATACGACTGGCTGTATGGAAATGCGGCTGGCAGCTGATGGAGGGACACTGGTTAACGGGAGTGCCCCTGGGCGACAAACAGGACAAGCTGGTAGAGGTGTATAAGCAAAAGCAATTCAACTATGCCGTCGAGTCCAGGAGAAATATGCACAACACTTACCTGGATGTAATGGTCAATATGGGTGTTATTGGACTAGTTGTCTTTTTACTGGGGTATCTCTTCTACCCGTTGCTTGCCTGCTACAAGGCAAGAGATGGATTAGGAATATTCATCATCTTTTCCTTCGCTGTCGCCATGATCCCCGAGACCTGGCTGGACCGTAGCGTCGGCTGTATTATGCTGGGCTTCTTCTTCAGCCTGGTCAGCTCCTGGAAGCATTGAATTAAAAATGCTTAGGTCGATGACCTGCGCATTATGTTAAGTTTTTTTTGACAATTCGGATGCAACGGTCTGAATGTCCTGGTTTGTCAATGTTACGTGACGCGAAATATTCAAGCTCCGGCACCGTTAGTATCCTACCTTTGCAAACGATTCATATCGGGCAACCGATGTATGTAAAAAATCTACAATGTCTGAAAGAAGCAGCCTTAGTCCTGATCCTATCCCTGCCGTCAGCTTTTCCGGCCTGCTGACAATGTTGTTAAGAGCTCTTTATAATGCGGTAAAGGATTTCATACGATTTCTGGGGAGGCGGAAGATATTGGTTCTGCTTGGTGTGGCGGCGGGTGTCATAGGGGGTATTGTGAAATACAGGTCGACCCCCAGCTATTATAAGGTTTCGATGATCGTGTATAGCACCGGATTGACCCCGAAGGAGTATGGCCAGATGTTGAGCAGCCTGAACTCATTATCCGAATCGGGTACGTATGATCTTTTATCCGCCAGCCTTCATATCCGCCCGGAAATGGCCCAGCAATTAAGGACCATCGGGGGAACCAATATGGAAGGGGCCAGCCTGCAGAAGGATACCGTGTCCAGGACGGGGAATCCTTTTATCATCCAGCTGACCATCCTGGACAACCGGGTTGCCGACAGCCTTGAGTCTGCGATCATCAACTATTTCAATCACAACGATTACCTGCTTAAGCTGAGTGAGAATGGGGCCCGTCTGCATACAGAAATGCTGGCGTTCCTGAATGATGGGCTGAGCAGGATGGATAGCCTGAAAGAGACTTATAAAAGAAGCCTGGCAGTGGTGAAAAGTTCACCTGCCTTTTACAACAATGCGCTGGATGCCGGCAAGGTTTATGAGCAGTCTGCTAAATATGCCAGGGAGAGGATGGATGTAGAAGAGTGGTTACTTCAAAAACGGCAGCCTATTACCCGCATTGATGGATTCAAGCCATCCGTAGTGCCATCTTCGACAAGTATGATCCAATATATTATTAGCTATACCGTGATTTTCTTTTCTATCGGGTGTCTCGCGGGAGGTATATATGAAATATCGAAGAGATAGACCGATGTAAAGGCAGATCTTATCCAACGTTTAATTTATGAAAACACCTTCTATTGCTATTATCCATGATTGGCTGGTCAATTACGCCGGTGCGGAAAAGGTCCTGGAGCAGATATTGAATATTTTCCCCGAGGCAGACCTGTATTCCACGGTGGAGTTTCTGCCGGAAGATCTCAAATGGTATATCAAGGGTAAGAAGGTCCATACGACCTTTATCCAAAAGCTTCCATTTGCCAGGAAGAAATACCGGAGCTATCTGCCGATGATGCCGCTGGCCATCGAACAGCTGGATGTTACCAAATACGATGTAGTGATCTCCAGCAGCTATGCAGTCGCGAAGGGTATTATAACAAATGTCAATCAGATCCATATTTGTTATTGTCATTCCCCCATGCGGTATGCATGGGACCTGTATCATCAGTATCTGCGGGAAGCAAAGCTGACGAAGGGAATAAGAGGGTTCTTTGCCAAGCTTGTCCTGCACTATATGCGGGTATGGGACTATACCACGGCGGGACGTGTGGATTATTTTATTGCCAATTCGGAATATGTGGCAAAGAGGATCCGGAAAGTATATCATAAAGAGGCTACTGTCATCTATCCTCCTGTCGACACGGGAGCTTTCGAACTGGAGACAAGGAAGGAGGATTTTTACCTGGTGGCTTCGCGGATGGTACCCTACAAAAAGATCGATACGATCGTTGAGGCTTTTGCCCGGATGCAGGACAAAAAGCTGGTGGTTGTAGGGGAAGGCCCTGACCTGAAAAAGATCAGGCAGTATGCCACGCCCAATGTCAAACTGTTGAACTATGTGGAGTTTGAAGAGTTAAAGGAGCTTATGCAAAAGGCCAAGGCGTTTATTATCGCGGCGGATGAAGATTTCGGCATCACGGCGGTGGAGGCCCAGGCCTGTGGAACACCTGTCATTGCATTTGGGAAAGGGGGCGTGCGGGAAAGTGTGGCAGAAGATTGGACTGGTGTCTTTTTCGACGAACAGACGCCGGAAAGCATTATGGAAGCTGTAGCGCGATTTGAACGACATGGTGTCTTCGCCACTCCTGCGGAGATCAGGGCGAGCTCCCTGCGATTTGGCATCAATGTTTTCAGACAGAAATTCAGATCATTTGTTACGGGATGTATGGAAGAGGACAATATTCCTTCGAAGGCAAAGAGTCCTCTATTTGTTCTCGGCAAGAATGCCAGCATGTAAGGACCTCCGTGCTATCATAAGGCATAAAAAGAAATAATAAAATACGACACCTGCCTGTCTGGAAAGTACATTTTCCGATGCGAATGCAATGCTCATCAGGATCAGGAAGAAAAGCAGGAGATGGTCTTTTCTCCGGATGCTGAGCTGGAAGGCGTATACCAGTGATGCTATGAACAGGAGGAGAGAAATGATGCCGCTGAGCAGCCAGAAATTAACATATTGGTTATGGGTATTGTAAAATGTCTTCTGATAGGCATCGGTAGGCAGCTGGCTGTAACAATCCATCAGCAGCTTATTTTCGCTGCCTGCGCCTACGCCTGCCAGCATATGCCCTTTGATCAGGCTCCATGAGCACCGGTAGATGCCGATGCGTAAATTGGTGGAGTTGTATTGTTGTCCCACGGGAGTGGCAAAAGGAGTATTCTTAACCTCCATGACCCTCGACCAAATGGCGGGTGTCAGCCGGATGACAAGCAGAAAAGCTCCTAAAAGGGACAGGGAAGCGATCCATCTGACGGCGGGTCTTTTTATCAGCAGGAAACTGATGACCATTGACCCTATGACCAGGGCGAGTATCGGGCTCCTGGCTGCCAGGATGAGCAGCATAAAGAGGAGGAGCAGGGCGCTGCCGCCATAGATGATCCGTTGTGTGATGGCCCGTCGATGGATGAACCGGCTACCTGCGATGGATATGGCGAAGACAAGGTATATGGAAAGATAGTCCGGATGTTTGTCGGTGAGCTGTTCGGCCGTCTCGCGCAAGATGGTGTTCATATTGCTGGCCCTGGCTATTTCCGTCAGCAATCCCAGTCTCCAATAATTGGCGATGATCCAAAGGGTCATGATGATGGTGCTTAGCCAGAAGATGGAGAGGACCCTTTCGAACGGGGCAGATCTTTCTTCGGTGGGAAATCCGATGACAAAGAAGCCCAGCGGGAAAAGGAACATGGGCAGGCTGGTGGTAAGAAGGCTCGATCCCCTGGGGACATCGCTACTATACAGCAGGCTAAGGGCCATAAGAATAAAATTACCGCCAATGAGCAGAAAGAGCCAAATGTTCCTTGTAGCCGCATGTTCTTGCCGGTGGCCGGTCAGTATAAGGGACAGCAGGAGAAGGACGGTCCATACTATCATGGAAATGCTGCTGAGGGCGTTTGACAATATGGGTAAAAGGGCAATACTGCAAGTGCTCCAGCCGAGCCAGGTATGAATATTTTTTTTCAAAAAGGACATTCTTTTGATTTATATATGATAAAATCCGCTATTGGCAGCGCCATAAAAGACCACAGGTAGATCATAATAAAAGAGGGGTAGGCCAGGAAACAGAGCAGCATACAAAACAATCCTGCCATAAGGGATCTGGAACTGTCGGTGCGTGCATAGTATAGCAAAGAGATCAGCAGCGTCACATACAGCAGGAAAGCCGGTATGCCGGCCTCGGTGAATACCTCGACATAAATATTGTTGGGAATGACCTTGGCGTCTTTTTTCTGCATGAAGGCATGCATGGACGAGTCGGTTACAATGGGAAGATAGCGTTCATAATGCCGGCTGAAATTGGACATGCCTACGCCCCATATGGGATTGTTCCAGCCCGTGGCGTATGCCGAGCGGAAGGTATACAGTCTATCGATCTTGGACACGGCTGATGCGGCGACGGGGCCTTTGGTGTCTGTGCTCGCAAACAATTTATCGGCAACATACTTTTTGAACAGGGGGGAGCCGCTGAAAAAATAAAAAGAGACGCCGAGTATCGCGAGCCCGCCCAGCGCCCAGCCCAGGTATCTTTTTTTGAACAGGATATGCTGCAGGTATATAAGGATAAAAAGAAAGCAGGATAGGATGCTCAGGGTGGAGAAAGTGGTGATCACGCTGACGAGGAGGAAAATACCGCTTCTGATCTTTTTGATATAAAAGGCCATGGCTGCCGAAAGCACGAGATAGAGGCCCATGATATTTCCCTCCAGGAAGGTACCGCAGCGGATGATGTTGCCATCGATGGTTTGTGGCGGATGCTCCATTCCGGGGAGAAGATATACCGGCAGTCTGAGGGCGCTGAAGGAGGTAAGGTACCATGCATAGAGCGCTGCCGTGATGCTGCCATACACCCAAATGGAGACATATCTGTGTCTGTCCTGGAGAAAAATATCCACGGATACGAACAGGGACAGCAACGCTATAATGAAATAGGCATATTTGGCCAGGCTGTCTCCCGTATAGCCAAAGCGGGTAGCATACTTACGAAGCAGGTAGGGATAGTCCCAGAATAAATTGACGACGAGAGAGACGGTGACGGCGATAAAGAGCGTGGAAAGCAGAAAAGTCAGCATTCCGGGCAGTCTCACGCGTCTGTGGAGCAAAATGTAAAGCCCACCGAGCATGAGAAGGAACAGCTCAGAAAATTTTAGCGGGAATCCAATATTGAAGGTGAGCGCCTGGGTAAAGGGCATGAAAAAGACGAACCCCGCATAAAGCAGATCACGCAGTCTTTCGGAGTGGCGCCACCATATATTTTTAGGAGGATAATCCATAGCGTAGCATTTGTTCATAGATAGCCAGCAGGCTGTCGATATATGTCTCCCGGAGCAGAGGGCGCTGCCAATAGGAGGCATATGCCTGTGCTCCCATCCTTTCCGCCCTTGCCGGATCTGTCATGAAGGTCTGCATTTTCATGGCCAGGTCTTCATGCTGCCCGGATATAAACGTAAGTCCATTGTCTTCTCGTACATATTCGCTGGCGGCGCATTGGTCGGATACGATGACGGGCAGTCCCACCGAAAAAGCTTCCAATACGGCCAGGCCTTGTGTCTCATAGCAAACGGAGGTAAAGAGGAGGGCCCTTGCATGCATCATTTCCTTTGACACTTCTGCCGGAGGCAGCCATCCCCTGAACTCGATCTGCGGATATTTCTCCTTTAACTGCTCTTCAAGGGGGCCTTTGCCGATGACCGTGAGATTGGCCCCTGCCTTTGCAGCGGCAGCGCAGGCAATATCTATTCCCTTCTCGCGGGAGAGGCGTCCAACGAAGAGGAATCTTTCGGATGAAAGGTCGGCTCTCGGGCGGCCGGGTAAGGTGCCGGAGACCGGATTGCTAAGGATATGGATCGTGGCGGACGGCGGCAGGTAGGGTTGCAGTATGTCGCTGCTGAAGCGGGTGGGCGCGATGAAATGCGCTATCCTTCCGGGGATATGTCCCAGCGTACGCTGGATCTCCTGTCGTGCTATCCTCCAGAGCTTGTGACCGTAATTCCGTGCGTCGCAATTGGTGCATATACAGGAGAGGCTCATGGGACGCAGGTGGCAGGCTTTTTCGCGCTGGAAATTATAAAACCCTCCATTGGGGCAGGCTGTAAAATAATCGTGCAGGGTGCAGACAACGGGAATCCCGGATGCTGCCAGTACTCTTCCTATGGAAGGTGACAGGGCCTTTATCCAGCCGTGGAGGTGGATGACAGTGCGTTCGGCATCCACTTTGGAAAGGATGGAACGCAGAAGCCGTGCCGATCTCTGGTTCCACCATCCTTTGGTGAAAGCGTTCAGTCTGCTATCGGAAAGGATATCGGCCTCGTTGGTGGAATATCTTTCGATGCCGGGGGACAGATCGTTCCGGCCGGGATCGGAAACGGCGGAGAAAAAAATGACGTGCAAACCTTTTTCGGCCAGGGCATTGGCTGTATTGATGGCTACCTGGGCGGCGCCGCCATTTATATGATCGAAATCGTTGATGACTATAACGGTTTGCATGCTATTGCCTGGACTGTTTTAATCGACTTTGGACCAAAGTTTATCTTTTCCTCTGAGGCTTCTGTATGTGTCCGAGAGGATGTTCATGCTGCGCCTGCCAATAAGGGCCGCCAGGGTCTGCGCTGTTCGCGCTTTCAATAGCTGCAGCCTGTGATGGAAGCGTGGAGGCAATCCATTGAGCCGCCTGGCAAGGATGTTCTCCCGGGCTATCACGAGCTTGGACCGGATATTGGCGCTGAGCCCTCCGGCATGCATGGAGGCCTGCACCCGGCTGGTGAAAAGGGCGTCGTTCCCTTTGACGAATGCCCTCAAAAGGAACTCGTAGTCGCCTGTGATCCTGAACTGTTCATTGAAATTGCCATATTCCTCAAAAAGCGAGCGGTGATGGAAGGCGCAGCAATGCGTTACTGTCATATGCTGCAAGATATCCTTTTTAGCTATTTCCCAGGGTTCGCCCCAGACGGTAATGATATTGGTGCCAGCTCCGGCCGGTATGAGATTGATCTTTCCATATACGTAGCGGATATTTTGCTGAAGGGCGGTGTGGAGGTATTGCACCGTGTGTTCCAGCACGCGGTCATCCCAGAGCCTGTCGTCGGAGCCGACGAACGCGATCCATTCTCCCGTGGCCCGGGCGAGTCCCTTGTTCCATGCATGATAGATGCCCTTATCCGGCTCGCTGACCCAATACAAAAATTCATGATCATGATCGTATTTTTGAAGCACTTCCAGCGTGCCATCCGTAGATCCACCGTCGATGACGATATGCTCCACGTCGCCATAGGTCTGGGATCGTATGCTGTCGATGCATTGTTCGAGATGCTCCCTTCCATTATAGACGGCGGTGATGATGCTCAGGCGGGGGGAATAGCTCATGATCCTGTTTTTAGAAAGGTGAAGTCCATCTCATCCCGGGCGATGATCCTGAAGCCGTGATCCGCCAGCTTATCCAGTGTCGACTGGATGCGTGCTTTGCTGCCATCCTTATCGGGATGGAATTCCACGCAAAGGAGGGTGATATCTATCCCGTCCGCGAGGATGGTGTCGAGCACCTCGAATTCGGCGCCTTCGATGTCCAGCTTCAGCAAATCGAGGCGTTGGTGCCCCCGGGCCTGCATGATGTCCCTGAGCCGTTGGACCTTTGCTTCAAAGTAATGATCTGTGTCCTGCAGATTGGAGATGGAGTGGGATACATGGGTCTCGTTCTTTGGTGCAAAGAATTTTACCATATCCGTCCGGCTCCAAAGCCCGATGGGTATAAAATGAAGGAGGCGGGCTGAAGCAGCATCAATGTCGTAGGGTATCTCCGGATAGACATAGAAAGTTTTATATTCGGCCGCGGCCTTTATCAGCTCATCGAAATGCTGCTGCGAACGGGGGGTAGGGTCGAAGATCCATATGGGACAGCCTAAGCGCCGTGCGAGCGTGGTATCGAAGGAAATATCTGTTCCGGCACCTGCGAGGTAGCAGATGGAGTCTTTTCCCAGCAGCGTGACAGGGATCGTCCAGCCGCCATAGTCTGTGCCCAGCTTGATAAGAGGACGGGGCGCCCGGTGGACCTTGTACCGGAGGTCGGGTGCGATAAGGTGTTTGACATATTTTTTTATCCGGTGTATCATATTTTCAGTTGACAGGTTAGGAAAAGGGAACGATGCTTTGGTACAGGCGGAAATAATGTTCAGCCATGGCATACATATCGAATTTGCGGCATGCCAGGACCCGGCCATATTGCGAAAATGCGGTCCGTTTGTCGTCATTGCGCAGCAACTCGAGGGTATGCGTTGCAAAGGCTTCGAGGTCGAAAGGAGGGAGGATGATGCCGTTGCGATCGTGTTCGATGATCTCTTTATTGCCACCGATGTCAAACGTAACGGCCGGCACGCCACAGGCTATGGCTTCTACCAGGGAATTGGGAAGGTTATCCGCCCGGGTGGGGTATATGAAAAGGTCCGACGCGTTATAACAGTCGGCCATATTCTCCTCACCCATTACGTAATCCTTATAATGGACCTCGAGGTTACGGAAGGGGGTGGGATCGTCCAGCCTGCCTTCTCCCAGCGCGAGGAAATTGATCTTTTCGGGGGCAAGCCTGTCTATATGGCGAAGGATACCTTCCAGGTCGGCGCCGCCCTTCCAGATATTGACCTTACCGAGAAACCTGGCGCTGAACATGACCGTCTTCCGGTGCGGGTCCAGGCCGAGCTTCCTGCGTGCTGCCATTTTATCCCGGGGCGTGAACAGGCTTGTGTCGACGCCATTGTATATCCGAAGGACCTTTTTGCCTTCAAAAACCGGGCTTTGAAGGGCGAACTCCTGCAGCCAGCCGGATGGGCATACTATCGTGATGTTGGAGTCCCTGTAAATCCTTTGTTTTTGCCGCAAGAGCCAGGCGCCGGCATTGATCCATATGGTGGGGGATATCTTTGTCAGGGCATGGTCGTTCCGCATAAATTTCCACGACATATTGCCAAAAGTATGAGCGGAGTTGCCTGTGAAGCTCCACATGTCATGCAGGGTCCAGACCAGGGGGGCATGACGGGAAAGGGTTCTGATCAAAGGAGTGGGGAAATAGGAACCATGCGTATTATGGAGATGAATGATATCGGGCCGGAAGTCACGCACTTCTTCCAGTATGCGGCGGGAAGAAAAGGGAAAGGATTGATAGAGGAGTCCGGCCGTCTTGGTTAGCTTGTCGATCACTTTTTCGGAAAAGGACTGCCAGGTGGAGGTCAGCACACGGTGGGTAGTATCGTCATCGGAGTCCTTTATTTTTACCACGAGACGATCTTCTATGTCAAAGTCACGGCGCAGCCCTTTTTTGAGCCGTTGTACGACTACGGCCGCGCCACCCTGAATATCCGTGGTATTGATGAATAATACACGCATCAGCTGATAAAAAATTTTGAAAGGTGACGGGCGAACCGGGCTTTTGGCCAGTTGCGTACGAGGATCCTGGGCACCTGCCATGGGTCCGTCCAGCGGTGGACCTGTCCGTAAAAATTACTGCCCGTCATTTTGAAACCAGCCTCCCTGCATAGCAGAATGCTATCCTGGTTATAATCTTTTTTGCCACCGAATGGGTAAGAGAAGTGCAGGATCTTATCCTGAAGGAGGTTTGCCAGGATGTCGCGGGACCGGAAGATCTCCTCGCGCTGCTCTTCTTTGGTCAGGGCCGACAAGGCGGGATGGCGATGTGTGTGGGCTCCGATGACGGCAGCGGGCGACCGGTGCATATGGATCAATTCCTGCGAGGTCAGCATCCGGTGGGAGGGGCGGCCCATGGCGTCGAGACCGGCCCATTGCAGCAGATGTCCGATGATCCTGTCACGTTCTGTGGGAACAAGGAATTTCAGCAGCGGATGGATAAGATGGTAGGTATTCGTTCTTTCTTTTTTTGTGCCGGTGGGCCAGTGGCAGGACCGTCCATTTATTTCGAGATCCAGGGAGGAGGGCAGGCTGTCGGGGAGGAGGAATATCCTTTCGAGGTCATCCCACCAGAGTTCCTGCCTGGCGTCCAGCCGGGAGGTGGTGATGTAGAACAAGGCCTGGCTTTGCAGGGTTTCCAGGATCGGCAGCGCTTCGAGACAGTTGTCCGCATAGCCGTCGTCGAAGGTGATGACGACCGCCCGTTTTGGCATTTTTTTCCCTTCGCTGACCAGGGTGGTGAATTCGTCGATGGTTAGCAAAGTATAATTGGTCTTTAGCCAGGCGATATGGTCATAGAAATTGTCGGGCTCCACCGACAGCAGCTGAGGGTCTGCGGGCAGCCGCGTCACGCGATGGTACAGCAGTACCACGGCCGGGGTGTCTACCAGATTGAGCGCATAGCGCTGTATGGCGGCGGCTGTTCTTCTTACCATTTACAATTCATTTAACAGGTTTGTCAAATGGGAGCAGATCCTCGACGCCGTCTGCCCGTCCCACAGCGGCGGGATGCCCCCTTTTTTAATTTGGCCATCCAGGATGGCCTGTAAGGCCTGGTCGACCTTGCCAATATCGGTGCCGATGAGGTGATTGGTCCCCAGCGATACGGTGATGGGTCGCTCGGTGTTGTTGCGAAGCGTTATGCACTGAATGCCGAGATAGGTACTTTCTTCCTGTATGCCGCCGCTGTCGGTAAGGACCAGGGCTGCATGTTTCATGAGGCAGAGGAAGTCTGTATAGCCGATGGGATCACAGAGGATGATGTTGGAGGATATTTCACCCGAGAGGCCAAAAGTTTCCATCTTTGAACGGGTCCTGGGATGGACGGGGAAGACGATCTTATATTTTTCGGCGTATTTGTTCAGGATCTGTAAGATGCTGGAGAGCGAGTCCTTTTCATCCACATTGCTGGGCCGGTGTAAGGTGGTAAGTATATAGCCGCCGTCCTTCAGGTCCAGCGAACGGAGTATCGGTGAGGCGTCAATTTTTTTGGTATTGTTCACCAGGCTGTCGATCATGACATTGCCCACGAGGAAGATCTTGTCGGAGGAGACCCCTTCCCGAAGGAGATTGTCCACGCCGCTGCTCTCGCTGATGAACAGATAATCGGAGATGGCGTCGGTTAGGATCCTGTTGATCTCTTCCGGCATGGCCCTGTCAAAGCTGCGCAGGCCGGATTCCACATGGGCCACCTTTATATTCATTTTTTTAGCGACGAGGGTGCAGGCGATGGTGGAGTTGACATCTCCCACGACGAGGACGAGGTCAGGGGATTCCGCCAGCAGTATCTTTTCAAATTCCACCATGATCGCTGCAGTCTGGACCGCATGTGATCCACCCCCTACCCCTAAGTAAAAATCAGGTTTGGGAAGCTCCAGCTCTTCAAAGAATATCTTTGACATTTTCTCGTCATAATGCTGGCCGGTGTGACAGATGAGATGACAAATGTCCTTTTCGTATTCCCTGAATGCGCGGTGTATGGGCGCTACTTTCATGAAATTGGGCCGGGCGCCGACGACGGAAATTATTTTTTTCATTTTAATGATGGTATAAAGGGTATATAGTCTTGGATCCTTTCGCGGGCGATCTTTTCCCAGGAGAAATGCTCCCGTACTTTGCGAACGCCGACGGCGGACATATTGTTCCTTATGCCGGGGGCCTGCAATTCCTTCAGTGCCCGGGCGAGATCGAGGTGGTCGCCTTCCGTATAGAGGAGTCCATTGCCCTCCACTCTTTCGACGACTTTTATCCGCCGGCTCAGGATCAACGGCAGGCCGCAGGCGGCGGCATCCAGCTGGCTGGTAGATTCTTCCCTTGGCCATACGCCGATGTCGGCCGAGCGGTAGTAGCGTGGAAGCTCGCGGGCAGGTACGAACGGGCTCACCTGACATCCCTGCATAGACTGGAGGAACCTGACATCCGACTCAGGGCCATTGCCTACGAACAGCGCTTTGAATGGAAGTCCTTCTTTATTCAACGCATCCACGGCTTTTGCCAGACAATGGGGGTTCTTGTCGGCTGTAAAACGACCTGTATAGATACAAACGATGTCATCGGGCTGGAATCCGAAGCTTTTCCGGACCTCTTCACGCTCATGTTGCTGTTGGGGAGTGGATACCGGAGAATACGTATCGGTGTCTACTCCCAGCGATTGTATCTTCAGCTTGCCAGGGGGAACATGATAATGAGAAGCCGCGATCTCCGCCACATCTTCCGCGATGGCATAGCACATATGCGAGGCGGCATTGATGTATCGAAGCTTTGGATAAAAGCTGTTCCTCCAGTTCTTCAGGTATTCTTTCCAGGTCTTTTTACCCGCCACCCGGAATATGGAGGCGTGGATATGGCATTCGGTGAAATAGGGGCGGTTGTTGTCCCGGGCATAGCGGGCGGTGTCATAGCTGCAATCCAGCAGTATTTCAAGGGATTGAAGTATGTCCGGCTGCAGGTGTTGCAGGTATTGATAGAGCCCCTTTATACCAGGGCCTTCATATTGTTTTTTTGTTTCATAATAAGGCAGGCGGTGCAGCGTATAGCCATCGATGTGCTGTATGCCCGGCTCTTTGAATTTTGGCCCCAGAAAAGATTGATAGGTCTTTTCGTAGTTGGGAGAGTAGTAGTTGATCTGGGCGGTGGAGGTAACCAGGTGTACTTCATGTCCCTGCCCTGCCAGCGCCTTTGGAAGCATATTTTCCGTGTAGCCCATTCCCTCGGAGTACCAGGGGCTGATGCAAACAATTCTCATTCTGCTCATAATGGATTATTCTACCGGGACCTCGTTCGTAAGTAATTTTTTTGTGAACGATCGTATGATGAAATAATAAAGACAAAGATAGGTCAAGTTGGAAAGAAGGGATACCGTTGCCGCTCCGTAAACACCAAAGCGTGGTATGAGCAGCATGCTGAGACTAAGGCTGACGATACAAAGGAGGAGACCGGTGAGAGATGTCACGTATGTCTTCTCAAAGTAGATAAGGTAATTCGTATACAGGGGCACCATCGCCGAAAAGATCTGGGACACCAGTATTATGGGCAATATGTAAAGCGTCTGTTCGTACTTCTGCTGGATAATGCCCAGCATGATCACGATCTTTATGAACAGGATGATCAATAAGGAGAGGGCGGTAAATACCGCGAAGATGCGCAACAGCAGCTTATTGGTCCGGGCTACGTTCCTGCGTATGTCCTTTTCTTTCAGGAACAGCGGCAGCCAGGCATTTTGAAAGGAGGTGAAGATCAGGGGAATGACGCTGGCGCAGGATGCAGCGAGGTAATAGTAGGACATATTCTCAAAAGAGCCGTTCTTTTCCAAAAAGAATTTATCGCCGAAGTTGATGACGATGCCAAATATGGCTGAGACCATGACGGGTAGGGCCAGCTTCAAGCCCGATCCTACCAGGCTGCGGTTGAACCTGCGACCGGACTCTTTTATAAAGAATATGGAAAAAAGAAGGAAGAGGAGCAGCTCGGCAAGATAGGTAGTGATCAGTCTGACCTGGACGGCGCCGGCACCTTTTAATAAGAACAGCATGGCGAGGGAGGCTATATTGATGATCAATATCCTGGCGATGTTGTATTGCTGGAGCTTGCGTATCTTTTCCGTGACATAAAAATAATTCGTCAGCATAAAGTTGAGCACGGTCATCACGAGCGCCAGCAGGATGCCTATCCTGTAGCTGTCATAGTCGATATTGTTCTTGAAGAGGAAATGTATGATGGCGTAATCCCAATGGAAAAGGTATGCGGGGATGAGGAGGAGGGAAAGGATGGTTACCAAAAGGGCGGATACGGTAAAGAGAAGCTCACCTCTTTTTGCAGGGTCGGTGTCGTCATGATAAAACTTGCTTAAAGGGATATACAGGCCAAAATTCAGGACAACCGCGAACGTGAGGATGATGGACAGGATATAGTTATATAAGCCATATTGTTCCTGTGTCATCAGCCGGAGGAAGACAGGCAGCAGCAGGAAGCCTGAAAGCTTTACCAGAATGTCCACGCTGAGCACCGCCAGCAGTCTCTTCAGCAGGATGCTCTCTTTGTATCTCGATCTCCATTTTCTAACCAGGCCAGCGGCATTCATCAGGATCGCTTCGTATAAGGTGTTTTACAAATGCTGCAAACTTAGCAAATAAATACATGTCCTGAAAACAGCACTGTCACTTCGTTGTATTTTACAATTTTTTTTTGCGCTGGTACCAACGAATATCTGCGATGTTACGTAGTTATTCCTGGTTTTGACGGGAGGGGATTTCCAAAGTAACCCTTAGACAATATTTTTGCGTCACAACAGTTATTAGACAAGTTTTTCAGCTACATGCGTTGCATGCCCATCATGAGAAAATAATATTTGTTCTTCGCAGCCGTACCGCTCCTTAATCGAATGTTAAAAAGATTTTTTTGTAATGAGTTGATTGCATTTGGTTTACATTGCATTCAGCTGTTTTTTAAAAGAAACCTGATCTTACATTAAACCTGATCTTAATGAGCGTAAAATCATCAACAGACGATATTTATTTAATTAGGAAGGCATATATAACGGAAAATCACACTTCATTAAGAAATTCCCTGCGGGGCCGGTGGGGCTACCTGGCGGCCAAGCGCCTGTTGGATATTGCCTTTTCCCTGCTTGTGCTGGTGTTTGTACTTAGCTGGCTTTTCCCTCTACTTTGTATACTTATCAGGCTGGATTCGAGAGGTCCTGTCCTCTTTATCCAACGTCGTGTCGGCTATATGGGGCGTTCTTTCATTTGCCTGAAATTCCGCACGATGCGTGTGAATAAGGAAGCGGATATCTTACAGGCGACGGAGAATGATCCCCGGGTGACCCGTGTGGGACGTCTGTTACGCGATTCTAACCTGGACGAACTGCCGCAGTTTGTTAATGTGTTGTTAGGACACATGAGTATCGTCGGTCCGCGCCCACATATGTACAAGGACTGTCTTCAATTCTCCCGAGTGGTGGAGACCTATAAGATAAGGAACCTGATGAAGCCGGGTATCACCGGATTGGCACAGGTGAAGGGATACAGGGGGCCGGCCCATGATTTTAACCGGATATTTTTGAGATTTCAATGGGATGCCTACTACATACAGCATGCTCATTTTCTTTTTGATCTTCGTATTATCCACCGGACCGCCATGCAAACGTTGGGTAATATTGTTGGACGGTTCCAACCTTCGAAAAATGCTATAACTGTGTTAAATTCTTCGAAAGCTGTGTTGATGAGCACAGATCCCGGATGAAAAGGCGGTTAAATTAACTTCTTTATATCGAGCAATATGCAACGGTTTCCGGTATGCGGCTGTCATAAGTACCGGAAGTATTCATTGCAAAGGCTCCGATGGCATTATTCTTGCTCGACCAGCAGGATGTATCAGAGAGTTTAAAACGAACGGACCAAAAAAATAATAAGTTGACCAACCCAATTGACTATTATGCGCAGTAAAGAGGCAGGCACTGTAGACCTTAAGGAAAGCTGGGAAGATGAAACAAAGCTACGCTCTTATTTCGATGACAGGAAGTTCTATCATGGTATCAAAAGGGGAATAGATATTACTATGTCTTTATTGGTCATGTTTCTGATCTACTGGTGGGCGTTCCCGATAGCGGCATTGCTTATCAAGCTGGATTCAAAGGGCCCCGTTTTTTTCCGGCAGAAGAGGGTTGGGTTCCTGGGAAAGATATTCTGGTGTTATAAGTTCCGCACGATGGTGGTGAATGATATGGCCGACACGCGGCAGGCCAGCCCACATGATCATCGTATCACGCGGGTAGGAAAATTTCTCCGCGACACCTGTCTGGATGAACTGCCGCAGTTCGTCAATGTTCTTTTGGGGCATATGAGTATTGTCGGTCCCCGCCCCCACATGTTGAAAGATTCGTATGAATTCTCCACTGTCGTAGGCAACTATAAATTCCGTAACCTGGTGAAGCCGGGTATTACGGGTATCTCCCAGGTAAGGGGATACAGAGGGCAGGCTACGAATTTTCAAAGCATATTCCGCCGGTATTTATGGGATGCGTACTATGTGCGTAATATGAGTTTCCGGCTGGATATAAAGATCATGGCCGAGACCGCCCTGCTGATGCTACGGTCAATTTTTGACAAGGGCAGACCGGTGCCGGCGGAAAATCGATTCATCCACAGTCCGGGGAAGAATGCCATCAAAAAGATAGCTTAGCGGATACGGTAGTTTAATATCTTTACGTGGAAACACCGTAATCGTCTTATGCAGCATCAAGATATGGGTTTATCCACGCTGCTCTCTCTCAGCGAGGCAGATAGGTTTAATGAATGGATGTTCGAAGCTATCCGGCCCTATATAGCTGGTAAGACCCTTGAGATCGGCAGCGGTATCGGGAATATATCAGCGATCCTGGTCCGCCATCAGCTACCCCTCTATGTCAGCGATCATACAGATGAGTATATCGGACGTCTTCGAAACAGGTTTGCTGCAACGGACCTTGTAAAAGGAGTTCTTTCCATAGACCTTACGGAGGAGCATTTCGAAACTGTCCATGCGGACATTGCCGGGACTTTTGAAACGGTATTTGCCCTCAATGTTATCGAGCACATCGAGAATGACCATCTGGCCATTCTGAATTGTTACCGGCTGCTGAAGCCCGGGGGACGGGTGGTGATACTGGTGCCGGCATGGCCTTCGCTTTACAACCGGCTGGACAAAGGGTTGGATCATTACCGGCGATATTCCTCTACTACTTTACGACAGCTGCTTTCCGGGCCTTTCAAAGTGACGGAGACAAAATATTTCAACCTGGCGGGCATCGGTGGATGGTGGCTAACGGGGACGCTGTTGCGGAGAAATGTCATTGGGGCGGGGAGGGCGAAGATCTACAACCGGCTGGTACCTCTTTTTCGGCTGGCGGACAAGCTGAGCTTCCACCGTATGGGGTTGTCGCTGGTAGCGGTGGGAGAAAAGAAGCGATAAATATTACCATTGCTGCCTTTAAAAGAACAATTCGCGGCGTGGCGGGCATTCTACCTTTGTAGGAGAAAATCCTAATTTATGTGTGCCTTTCTGGCGGTGGCGATATCTGTTGCCAGCTTTATAGCGTGGAAGCTGGCTATTCTGGTGGCTGGGGGTGAATGCTGTACTGCTGGTGGGGTTGCAGCCATTGCTCATGCGGCTGTCGAGGGCCATATGGATCTATTTCTTTGTGTGGTATGATCCGGAGTGGAGCAGCCGTGGAACGTTGTCGTGAAACGTCCATCAGGTTTTCCTATTTTGCATTGAATTTATTTCTAGCTTCATTGGCTAACTTATCCTGAGATCATGCTGGTGAAGACTTTTGGAAGTGCCGTGTATGGAGTAGAAGCAATCACGATCATCGTCGAGGTGAATGTGACGGAAGGACTGCATACATTTATTGTAGGCCTGCCTGACAACGCGGTAAAAGAGAGTGTACAAAGAGTTGAGAGCGCTATCAAGACCAATGGCTTTTACATGCCACGCACCAAATTAATTGTGAATCTTGCACCCGCAGGCATTCGCAAATCCGGTGCGGCTTTCGACCTGCCCATTGCGCTCGGAGTCCTGGCGGCTACGGATCAGATGCCAGGTTCTTCCCGACTGAACGAATATATCATTATGGGAGAGCTGGGGTTGGATGGAAGTCTTCATTCCATCAAAGGCGCCCTGCCGATGGCTATACAGGCCCGGCGGGAAGGTTTCAAGGGGCTTATCCTTCCCCGGCAAAATGCAAGAGAGGCAACCATTGTGAATGGTCTGCCTGTATTTTCCTTTTCGCATATACGGGACGTGATGGGGTTTTTTCGTGGGGGATGTGTGGATGCTCCCACGGAGGCGAACGGAAGTCCGGCGATAGCAGCCTTCGGGGAAGACCTGGATTTCGACGATGTCAAGGGACAGGAGTATATTAAACGCGCTCTGGAGATAGCGGCGGCCGGAGGACATAATACTTTGCTGATCGGCGCTCCAGGTGCGGGCAAGACCATGCTGGCCAAGCGGATGCCTACTATTCTTCCGCCCTTGAGTCTGCCAGAGGCGCTGGAGACAACCAAGATACATAGTGTGGCGGGCAAGCTGCCGGACGATAGCGCTCTTATCACACGACGGCCTTTTCGCAGCCCTCACCATACTGTATCCGGCAATGCCCTGGTAGGAGGGGGCAGCATACCGCAGCCGGGTGAGATATCATTGGCTCATAATGGAGTTCTCTTCCTGGATGAGCTGCCGGAATTTTCAAGATCAGTGCTGGAGGTGATGCGACAGCCAATGGAGGATGGGAAAGTCACTATCAGCCGGGCAAGGGTCTCTGTTGACTTCCCGGCCAATTTTATGCTGCTGGCTGCTATGAACCCATGCCCATGCGGCTATTATAACCATCCTGACAAAGAGTGTTCCTGTCTGCCTGGTGCCGTTCAGAAATACCTCAATAAAATATCGGGTCCTTTGCTGGATCGTATAGACCTGCATGTAGAAGTGGTGCCGGTGCCTTACGAGCATCTATCTGCAGCGGGCGGCGGGGAATCTTCTTCCGTGATACGGGAGCGGGTCATAGCTGCAAGACAGTGGCAACGGCGACGGTATAAGAAGCTGGTAAGTAATGCCCAGATCAGCAGCAAAATGATAAAGGAGTTTTGCCGGATAGACGCTGCGGGGGAGGGGCTGTTGCGTAATGCGATGGAACGCCTTCATCTTTCCGCCCGTGCTTATGACCGTATCCTCAAAGTAGCCCGTACTATTGCAGACCTGGCGGCGGAGGAGCATATTAAACCGGGGCATTTAGCCGAGGCAATACAATACCGGTGTCTGGACAGGGAAGCGTGGGGGAATCAATAGTGTCTATAGCTTCTCCAGCATCTCCACCACCTTCTCCCTCTTCAGTATCAGATAGCCGATGCGATCATTGCTGATGCCTTCCTTCAGCTGATAGCTGAACTCCAGCTGATCGTTCTGTACCGTCGTCTCGAAGTACCGGAAGGAAATATTGGGATATTGCTTCAGCTCTTCTCCAATCTCGTATAAATGGGTGGACAGGATAAAGAGGGACTGGGGGATCCGGATCAGTCCTTTGATGACCGCCGTGGAGCATTTCATGGCATCCTGTACGTTGGTGCCCTTGAAGAGTTCGTCGATGAGCACGAGCCATTTCTTTTTACCGCTGATCTTCATCAGCGTATCCCGTATGCGCTGCACCTCATTGAAGAAATAGCTTTCCCCTTTGGCGATATTGTCGACTACATTGATGTTGCTGAGGATGCCGTCGAAAAGGCTCAATCGCATACTGGCGGCAGGTACGCCCATTCCGAGATGAGCGAGGAATACGGATACTCCGACGGCCCGTATAAAAGTGCTCTTTCCTGCCATATTCGCCCCCGTGAGAAAGAGAAAGTTCGTGGATCTGTCCAGCTGGACATCGTAGGCTACGGGAGTAGGTAATAAAATATGATACAATGAGCTCACTTCCATAAAAGGGTCTTCGCTCCTGGTAAAAGTGGGAATGGCCAGACGATATTTCTTTACGGCCATGGCCATGGAATACCAGGCGTCCAACTTGCTATAGATCTCGATCAGCCCCTGCATCAGACTTTTGGACCGCTCGCGGATATGATAGCCATAATGAACAACCTGTATGGGGTTGAGCCGGACGCCGGGCGCTGTTCTGGCAAGGGACTGCAGTACATCGCTGTCCAGCATCCGCCGGCCTCGATCCAAAAGACCTTTGAGCAGCGGGGGGCTGTCGGGTTTGTCCAATAACTCCATCAGCCGGACCATGCCGCGTACAAAATCGGCGAAGTGTCCGATGGAATACTTTACCAGGGAATAATCTGGAGCATGGAAGAGCTTATACATTATAGCCCCCAGAAAATTATGGGATTGAGGCAGGGTGTCGATGGCCGTCTCGTAAAACCGCTCCATCACCATCACGGTGCCATTGCTGATGGTCAGCGGCCATTCATCTGCCCGTTGTATGATCAGGGCAAGTATCTGCTGTGTCTCGAGGATAGGCCCCAGGGCGCCGAAAGGGTGGTTGAAATATCCCAGCAGCTGGTCCTTTCCTCCCTGTGTGCGGGTAAAGTCCAGTTTATGAAAGACGGAAAATTCCTCTTCCTGGCTGAATAATGATAGGTCCGAATAGGTTGTATAGTCGATGTCCATAATGTTCTAATTGCCTGGCAATCTGGCAGACGGACCTGTGGTCCGTCAAAGCTCAAACTTCAGCCGTTGTCCCCATTGAGACTCATCAAACACACCATTTCCATAAACCAGGTGTCCATTTACAAAAGTATGGGTGACTGCGGCCGGGAATTCAAATCCTTCCAGGGGACTCCAGCCGCACTTGTACAGAATATTCTCTTTGCCGACCTTCCACGGCTTATTCATATCCACGATGACGAGGTCCCCCCAATATCCTTCCCGTATGAATCCCCTTTCCTCGATGCAGAAGCAGATTGCTACGGCGTGGCTCATTTTTTCCACCACTTTCTCCAGGCTGATCCTTCCCTCCTTTACATAATGCAACATCAGTGAAAGGGAATGTTGCACCAGGGGCAGACCCGCATGCGCTTTTTCATAATTGTCCCCTTTCTCTTCCAGCGTATGCGGAGCATGATCGGTGGCTATCAGGTCCAGCCTGTCGTCCAGCAGCGCTTTCCATAAGGCCTCCCTGTTATTGGGGGCCTTGATGGCGGGATTGCATTTTATCCGATTGCCCAGGGTCGCATAGTCATCACTGGTGAAATGCAGGTGGTGGACACATACTTCGGCTGTGATCCTCTTTTCTTTCAGCGGCAGGAAGTTACTGAAAAGCTGCATCTCCTTCTCCGTGGAAAGATGAAATACATGCAGGCGGGAACCATATTTCTTTGCGAATTGAATGGCGGTGAGAGAAGACTCGAAACAGGCTTCCTCATTCCTGATCCGTGGATGGTCCGCCGCCACCAGCGGCCGCTGTTCTTTTTTTATATTTTCCAGGTTCTGCCGGATGATCTTTTCGTCTTCACAATGTACAGCGATCAGAACCTCACTATCCCGGAACAGCCTGTCCAGGGTGAGGTAATTATCCACCAGCAGATTGCCCGTGGAGGCGCCCATAAAGATCTTGATCCCGCAAACGTCCTTTTTCTTTTCGTTGGTCCGCAATGCCTCGTCGGCATTGTCATTAGACGTCCCCATATAAAAAGAGTAATTAGCCAGAGAGCTCCGGGCCCCGATGGCGTATTTATCTTCCAGCAGGTCCTGTGTAAATACGGGCGGGAGGGTATTGGGCATTTCCATAAACGAAGTTACGCCCCCTGCCACGGCTGCCCTGGCCTCCGTGTAGATGGTAGCCTTGTGGGTTAGTCCCGGCTCACGGAAATGTACCTGCTCGTCGATGACGCCGGGCAATAAATACCTGCCTTCACCGTTGATCTCGGTTACGGCAAAGTCCGGAGTAATTCCCGTTGCTATTTTTTCGATGCGACCGTTCTTTAGTAGTAAATCTGAGGTAATGATCTTACCTTCGTTGACTATGGAAATGTTCTTGATCAGGTAATTATGCATAAAAAATAATTGAGCCATTACCGGCGTACCAATTCTATGACGCAAGTTATAAAAACCATCGCTAGACTGCTGATAATTTCGGGACTTCCCATTTTTGCCTCTGCACAGTCGACATTTCTGCCCCAGGGATCCAAGTTCGAGCATTTCCTGGACAGGATGGAAATACTGCAACAAAAGGATGCCGAGCTCAATATTACTACGGACAAGCCCATCAGCCGGCGCTCGGCCGTCCGGATATCCGAGCTGGCCGACTCCCTGTATCATTTTTACCCTTACGACGATATATATCATATTTCACCTGTGGACCGGCAAAATCTGCAGGCCCTGTTGATGAACAATGCCGAATGGGTCAGCGGCAGCAAGGACAGCTTTGTATCCAAACATCCCTGGTGGAATACCTTCTATAAGGACAAGGCGAATTTTTACCAGGTGAATGAGAAGGATTTTTTTCTGGCTATCAATCCCGTTATACAACAGACCCAGTCCGTCGAGACGGGGAATAAGGCCCGTGTTTTTCTCAATTCCAAGGGGCTTACGATCCGTGGGCTTATCGCGGGCAAACTGGGATTCTCAGCCTATCTTACGGATAACCAGGAGCGGGGGCCTCAATATGTAATGGATCGTATAGCCCAGTTCCAATCAGTGCCCGGCGCGGGATACTATAAGACGTTTAAACAGACGGGGGTGGACTATTATGACAACCGGGCCTCCATTTATTTCAATGCCTGGAAATATTTCGATTTTCAATTTGGATACGACAAGAACTTTATAGGGAATGGGTATCGCAGCCTTTTCCTCAGCGACTACGCTGCCCCCTATCTATTTCTGAAATTCAATCTTCGGATCTGGAAGCTGAATTACCAGAACATCTTTATGGAACTGATCAGCCAGCACCTGTTGGGTGATTATCAGTATCCGAAGAAATATGCCACGATCCATCATCTCAGTGTCAATGCGACGTCCTGGCTTACTTTGGGGCTTTATGAGAACATTGTGTTCAGCCGTCCCGATCACTATGATTTCTCCTATCTCAACCCGGTGATCTTTTTACCATCGGCACAGCAACAGAATGGCTCGCCTGACAAAACCACGGTGGGATTTGATTTTAAGGCGAATGTCGGGCATGCCACTCAATTCTACGGGCAACTTGTTTTCAATGAATTTGTGCTGAATGAGATCCGCCATTATTCGCGGGGATGGTGGGGGAATAAGCAGGGGCTTCAGCTAGGCATGAAATATATCGACGCCTTTGGGGTGAAGAACCTGGATCTGCAGGCGGAGACCAATATTGTAAGGCCCTTTACATATCAGCATGGCGATTCTGTCTCCAACTTCAGCCATTATAATCAGCCCCTTGCACATCCCCTGGGCGCTAATTTCGCGGAGATCATCGGGATCGTTCATTACCAGCCGGCCTACAAATGGACACTTGAGGGGAAGGTCATTTATTATAAGCAGGGGCTCGATTCCGCCGGCGTCAATTATGGGAGCAATGTTATGGAGAACTATCTTACACGTCCCCGCGATTATGGATTCAGCATCGGGTCGGGCATACCAGTCAATTGTCTCAATTTTTCGGGACTTGTCTCCTATGAATGGAAGGAAAATCTCCATCTCGACCTTTCCATTCAATACAGAAACTTTTCGGTCAACGACCCTACGGGGGTCTATCACAGCAGCAGCTCCACGCTGTTCACCGCGGGCGTCCGGCTGAATGTGTTCCGGCGTCAATACGATTATTGAGCTACATGGCCAGCAATATAGCAACATAATGGCAAAGGGCAGCCGCCAGTACGAAGGCGTGCCATACTGCGTGGGTGTACCGGTACTTATCCCACAGGTAAAAAAATACGCCGATGGAATAAAGTCCGGCGCCGACGAAGACAAGCGTAAGCACTTGCTGTGGGAGATGGTCGAAGAATTTCCGGCCTCCGGCCACCATGATCCAGCCCATTGCGAGGTAGATGATAGTAGAAATGATCTCGAAGCGGCCTGTAAACAGTATCTTGAAGATGACGCCTGCGGCGGTCAGGGCCCAGAGAACGACCAGGAGGGTCATGCCGAAGGAATCATTCACGTATACCAACAGGAAGGGGGTATAGGTGCCGGCGATGAAGAAGTAAATGCTGATGTGGTCGAATATTTTCAGTGCATGTTTTGTGCGTGGCTTTTTTGCCAGGTGGTAGAGGGTGCTGGAGACGAAGGCCAGCAGGAAACAGAACCCGTAGATGCAGCAGCCAATGAGGCCGTTGGTATTGCCATGAAGTGATGCTATCCCCGGAAGTACAGGAAGTCCTGCGAGCCCGAACAATACGCCGGCTGCGTGTGTGATGCCGTTGACCAATTCCTGATGACGCGTGTAACTCTCCATACCTACGAACTTCTCGTGGATAGGTAGTGCAACGATCGGACCACCTACGAGCCGCCACCGGCGGCTGCCTGTGACCGAGCCTTTGGCGAGGGTCCGGGCTATCCTTCGAAGATGATGGAAAAGATGATCTGCCTGGACTTGATCTTGTCGATGACATTGGAATATTGGAGGCTGGGGTCCCGGCTGTGAATATTCTTTATGCCCTCGCTGATCTTCGGTTCCGGAGAAAGGATAAAGACGGGAAAATAGATCTGAAACCCGAGACCGGCCTCGACGCTAAGGTCAGAGGAGCTGAGCTTTACGAGGTTTTCCGCCTTGCGGGCTGAGGAATTGGAGGCAAGGTCATAGCGGTAGTTGATGCCCCCCATCATATATACCCTGAAATTCCCGATACGGTCTGACAGGAACTTCACCTGCGCCGGGAATCCCAGTAAAAGAGATTGTATCTGTTTGGTTGCCAGCACCTGTTCGCCATCCGGCGGGTATTTGACATGATAAGAGATGCTATTGCTGCTAAAAATGAACTCCGGGAAGGCAAAGCGGAATTCCAGGTGGTCGGCGAGGTGGAAGGTAAACATACCGGATACACCAAAGCCGCCGCTATTTAAAGGGTTGACATATAGTACGCTATCGCTTTGTAAGAATTTGGGATGGGCGCTGACCTGGAAATGGGAGTTGTCGTAGAGGAAGCCGATGCCCAGGTAATATTTTTTACTATCGTGATCCGGAAGATTCAGATAATCCCGCAATTGAGCCGATGCGCGGCCGCCCGCCATCATTAAGCCTGCGATCAGTATTATGGAATAAATACCCCTTCTCCTTGTCGACAAAAATGCGTTCGAATTCATAAATGACTTAAGATCAGTTATTTAAGACTAGTCCGTAACGTTGGTTAAAGCCAGAGGGTAGATATTATCAATAGGCATGAATTAGGTCTTTAAACGGTGAAGAAGCAATTTAATTGCCATGTTTTTAGAGGGTTAACAAGATTTATGAACCTGTTAACGAGCCTTCTCTCCGGTGTAGATGGAACAAATGCCCAGGCTGAGTCTTTTGAGCCGGGTATTCATATACCCACAATTGTCCAGTATCCGGATAAGGTTTTTTCCTTCGGGAAAGGCTTTTATCGAATCGTTGAGGTATTGGTAAGCTTCTCCGCTGTGCGATACTGCTTTTCCAACGCGGGGAGCAATAAGGTTACAGTATAGATTGTATAATTGCCGAACACCTATGATCCTGGGCTGAGAGAATTCCAGGATCACCAGCCGGCCTCCCGGCCTTAGCACCCGCAGCATTTCTTTGAGGCCTTTTTCCAGGTTCTCGAAATTCCGGACGCCGAAGGCTACGGTGATGGCGTCAAAGCTATTATCGGGAAAGTCAAGATTCTCGCTGTCCCCTTGCTGTAATATAATGCGCTGTTCCAGCTTGTGTTTTGCTATCTTTTGTCTGCCGATGTCCAGCATGCCGTTGGAAATATCGATGCCAGTGATCTTTTCCGGAGAGAGGCGCCGGGTCATCATGAGCGCCATATCGGCTGTGCCGGTGGCTACATCCAGTATCTGGCGGGGATGCAGGTCCATCAGCTGGCGGATAGCTCTCTGCCTCCAATAGATATCGATGCCTCCGGAGAGAAACCGGTTCAGGAAGTCATAACGGAATGCGATCCTGTCGAACATGGCAGCTATCTGCTGCTTCTTCCCCAATTCCGAGTCCTTGAATGGAACGATCTTATCATGCGAGTACTGGGCCATAGAGGGGTGCAATTTACGACAAAAGCCCCTCTATGAGGGGCTTTGTTTAAAAGGAGCTTTTGTTGTGTTAAATTATTGATCCCACCAAAGGTGATCGGAGAGCTGGACGGATGGGGCGTTCTTTCCGTTGCGGGAGAGCTCATCCACCGGATAGGGCATTCTTCTGATAAAGCTGCTCAGTAGGGCGCCTACCGGCAGTGTGAATCCCTGATAGGCATAATCGGTCCTGCGCATGTCGTCCCATGTCACGGTACCAGCTGTTCGGAAGATACTGTCTGTGCTGCGGATCCCAGGGTTTTTGCTTCGCGTCGGATACCCAGGGCTGTGACGACGACCTGGTCAAGGGATTGGTCGGAGGCCTTGAGTGTCACCGTGATGGATGATCTTCCGTTGAGGTCTACTGTTTGGGCGATAAATCCTAGTGCGCTGATCTGAATGGATTTAACGTTGTCCGGTACCGAAAGATTGAAGCTTTAATCCTAATTTAAGAAAAGAAGGAGGTCCAAATTCTTAATACACCCCTCTATTTTATGCATTATGAACGGGTAATATATGTCTTGATAAACAGGCATTGCCGTATCTTCGGGGCCAATATGGTCATTCGCAGTTCAACTTATGTTATCAGTAGTCCGGATCACACCAAGGCTCCGGCGCCGGACAGGCCGGAATATGCTTTTATCGGTCGCAGCAATGTCGGCAAGTCTTCGCTGATCAATATGCTGGTTGGGAACGAGAAGCTGGCGAAGACTTCCGGCACTCCTGGTAAGACACAACTGATCAATCATTTCTCCATCAATGATGAATGGTATATCGTGGACCTGCCCGGCTATGGTTTTGCCAAGGTATCCATATCGCAGCGAAAGAAATGGGAGAAGATGATCGAGGATTATCTGCGAAAAAGGGAGAACCTCGTCAATGTCTTTATATTGATCGACAGCAGACACAGCCCTCAGAAGATAGATCTTGAGTTTGTCAATACCCTGAGAGAGTGGAAGGTGCCTTTTTGCCTTGTCTTTACAAAGGCGGACAAAGAGAACCAACGTACGGTAAGCAAGAATGTAAAAGACTTTTTGGATAAGATGCGGGCTACCTGGCAGTTCCTTCCACAACACTTCGTTACCAGCGCCGTAAAAAAAATGGGTCGCGATAAGATGCTTCAGCTTATCGAAGAGATGAATGAATCAGATTAAAAAGTTCTTAAGGGAGCTAATATTTTTCTTAGCTAAAATTTAACAGATATCTTTGCTGTGGATATTGTCTTTTATATGGAACCCCCTTTCCCGAATCAGGATCCCTTTTTGCCCCAATACTCTATTGGCCTAGTGCACAGCTGACCT
>Ga0105237_10001742_pt1 | contig 28101 bp, 23 predicted proteins | sample KBSC24metaG_FD_81520 | JGI IMG/M metagenome (GOLD analysis project Ga0105237, IMG submission 81520) | Corn rhizosphere microbial communities from Kellogg Biological Station, Michigan, USA - KBS C2-4 metaG | ecosystem: Host-associated > Plants > Roots > Rhizosphere > Soil | place: Michigan, USA... | reverse complement strand
GCCTGGACAGGACCCAATAGTTTCACCGCCTCCGGCGCTTCGGCCACCGCCACCGCCGCAGGTACTTATAACCTGACGGCCACTTATACTGCCACCGGTTGTACTTCGACCGCCTCTACTACCGTAGGGCAGACACTCACTACACCGGGCACTGCAACAGCCAGCAACAACGGACCACTCACCTGTACTACTACCAGCGTCACCCTCACCGGCACCTCGGCCACTACCACGGGCGTCTCCTACGCCTGGACAGGACCCAATAGTTTCACCGCCTCCGGCGCTTCGGCCACCGCCACCGCCGCAGGTACTTATAACCTGACGGCCACATATACTGCCACCGGTTGTACTTCGACCGCCTCTACTACCGTAGTGCAGACACTCACTACACCAGGTACTGCAACAGCCGGCAACAACGGGCCATTGACCTGTACTACCTCCAGCGTCACCCTCACCGGTACTTCGACAACTACCACGGGCGTCTCCTACGCCTGGACAGGACCCAATAGTTTCACCGCCGCCGGCGCTTCGGCCACCGCCACCGCCGCAGGTACTTATAACCTGACGGCCACTTATACTGCCACCGGATGTACCATTGTTGCCGCCACCACAGTGGCGCAGAACACCACGGCGCCGGCAACGCCCACGACCAGCCCTAATCCTTCGAATGCTACCCTCACCTGTACTGCTAATTTTGTGACCCTCTCAGGAAGCTCAGCCACTTCGGGTGTAACATATGCATGGACAGGGCCCAATAACTTCAATGTCGCTTCATCTTCGGTCAACGCTTTCAGTGCGGGTACATATACCTTGACCGCCACTATCGCGAGCACCGGCTGTAAATCTGCAGCCAATGTCACGGTGATACAGAATATCACGCCGCCGCAGCTTTCACCGATATCGCCCTCTGCTGCAACCCTTACCTGCGCAAACCCCAGTGTCACGCTGACAGGCAGCTCTTCCACAACGGGGGTTACCTATAGCTGGACCGGGCCGAACAGCTTCACAGCCGCCGGCAATACGGCAGTAGCTACTACTCAAGGTTCTTATATCCTCACAGCAACGGATCCATCGAATGGCTGTACGAACACCACTACGGCGGCCATCGGCCAGAACTTCACGCCACCGGCACAAGTGACAGCCATTAATAATGGCCCGCTCACCTGTACTTTGACCAGTGTAACACTCACCGGCAATTCCCAGACCAGTGGCGTCACTTATGCATGGACAGGGCCCAATAACTTTACCGCCTCCACTGCAACAGCCACGACCAGCGTCGCCGGCACCTATACACTGACGGTCACCAATCCTGTCAATGGCTGCACGACCATCACCAATACGGTAGTGGCACAAAATACCACGACGCCGGCAGGCTTGGCGATAGCCAGCAGCACCGGGGCCACCCTCCTGACCTGTACCAGCCCCAGCATCACCCTGACGGCGAGCACCACCAACACCAGTGGTATCACCTTCAACTGGGCGGGGCCAGGCAGCTTTACGTCTTCTGCCGCCTCGATCAGCGCAACCACCCCCGGAACTTACCAGGTGACAGCCACGAACGCTTCCAATGGTTGTACGGCTTCGGCATCGGCCAATGTGACGCAGAATACCACCCCGCCGGCCAGCCCGCTCATGACAAGCAATCCTGTGAATGCGCTGTTGTCCTGTACGACAAGCAGCATTGCGTTAAACGCCAATTCCTCCAATCCAAAGGTGGGATATTCATGGACAGGACCCGGCGGCTTCACGTTCAACGGTATGACTACATCCGTAACTTTACCCGGCACCTACACCGTGACGGCCACGGATTCGACCAATGGTTGTACATCCACTTCATCGGCAGTGGTAACGCAGGATACTACACATCCTGCGCTCGTCGCCACCAGCAGTGTTCCGGCGAACTCGCTTTTGACCTGCACCAATACCTCGGTGGTCATTACAGCCAGTTCCGGCACCTCCGGAGTCACCTACAGCTGGACCGGGCCCAGCGGCTTTACGGCTAACAGTATCTCTGCCTCCGTGACAACTCCCGGCAACTATACGGTCACAGTCACCAATCCCAACAATGGTTGCTCTACTTCGGTGACAGCGGCCACTGTCGCGCAAAATACCGATGTCCCCAATGCGGTATCGGCCACCGTTTCGAACAAGCTGACCTGTAGCGCTTCCAGCGCCACGCTCTCCGGCTTCTCCTCGACTGCCGGTGCCACTTTTGCCTGGGCAGGGCCTAATAACTTTATCGCTTCGACTCAGAGTACCAATGTCTCGGTCGGTGGGACCTATACCCTTACGGCGACCAATCCGGCCAACGGCTGTACGTTCAGTGCACCTATCACGGTCCAGGTGGATAAGACAGCGCCCCAAGGTGTAACGGCTACCAAAGATGGAGACCTCAGTTGCACGGTCGGAAGCGTGAACCTTACAGGCAATTCCTCTACCACGGGTGTCACCTACTCCTGGGCCGGCCCTAATGGTTTCATCGATCCTGAAAAAGTGACGGCTGCTGTTGACTCGGGTACCTATTTCCTCACGGTCAACAATCCGGCCAACGGCTGTTCTGCAGTGGCTTCCGTCACTGTAGCAGCAGATTTCACCGAATGCTCGATGGTAACGCCCAAGCCGGCCACGGGTCAGGCATCCTCTCTTAACAATACATCCATCGGAAATACAGCCGGCGGTTCAGGCCTTATTTATAAGGTCTATCCCAACCCCGCAAATACTACGGCCTTTGTCAACCTGACCTCTCCGGAAAGGACGCACGTGTTGGTGGAGGTCTATAATAGTGTAGGCGTTCGCGAAAAGGTCCTCTTTGACGGCACGGTCGAAGCAGGCACCCCTTATCAATGGACGCTGGATGCCAGCAGATTTACCGCGGGTATTCACTATTGCATCATTCGGACAAATAATAAGTCTTACACCAGTAAGCTTCTAATAGCATCCGGACGGCCCTAGTGGATGACATATACCAGTTCCTGCGAAAAAGTCGCCTCAATAGAGGCGGCTTTTTTTATTATTACGCTCCTGCACTTATAGAGCAGTTTTGCTTTTGGAATATCCTGACAGATCTGGACTTGTGGAGATATCCATTTCGTTAAACTAAGCCCCAAAAGAGAGTGCTTAAATCCGTGTCGCTAAGTTTTAAGATAAAATGGGTTAAACAACGGTTGTTTCAAAAGCCAATCTCTCTTGCTCTACCGCAATGGACTATGCTACCAAATCCCTGATAAAAGGCATCCGGCTTGAAATTCTTTGACAAGACGACCGAATCATATGCCTTGACCCAAGCCGCGAGTCTTTTTTACACCAGGGCTATCTCACACCGAAAGGGGGCGTCTCATTATTTGAAACACCCCCTTTCCAACAAGAGAAAAGGTCTATTTCTTCACTAACGTCATTACTTTATTAAATCCCTGCCCATCCGTCACCCGCACAAAGAAAATACCGGGAGGCATACGGCTGACATCCACGGGAAGGGAATGCTGACCTTTTACAAGATGAAGCGCATTCCGCGCTATTACACGCCCCGAAATATCTGTCACCAGAACGCCAATATCAGACTCCTTACTCAACGAAAGCAGAAGGTTGGTAACTCCCTGTTCCGTAATGGAAGGAGCCAGGTTCGCGAAACTGGTCATCTCCGCACCCGACAGCTCGACGACCTGACTAAAAGTAGTGCTGCCGCTAAAGCGCACAAGCTTCAGCCGATAGAAGTTGTCCTTACCCGGATGATTGTCATAGAAGGTATAAGAAGTCTTGCCGGACTCACCAGTCAGTGTGCTGATGTCAACGAACGGACCACCCTCTTCCGACCGCTGCAGAATATAAGATTGGATCTCCGCGGCCGCATTTACCCTCCATGACAAGCCGGTAGAGCCGTCGTTCACCCACTCACCCGAGAAGGACAGCAGCTGATTGGCCAGCGGGACCATAGTGCTGGTGGCAACAGTGAATTGGGTCAAGGTAGAAAAAGTCCCTTTGGAGAACGAATAGGGATTGCTGCCACTGGCGGCGCCGGCAACGGTCTCTTCGACAATCATTGTCCCATTGGAGCGTATGATCGAGGCGCTGGCGCGATTGAATCCGGAAGGCTCATCCGCAAGCCTCCATAACATACCCAGGGAGATATTGCTGCTGGCGCTTGCAGCGCTGACAAGCCAGGTACGGTCGATGACAGAGCCCGCGGGGGCCCCTGGGATATACTGGTCGTTGACAGCCACGGTAAAGTCGTTGGTGGCTCCGCCATTGGTCACCTGCAATGGGTTATATGTAGAAGGAGTAGGCCCTACAGGGAAAAGTACGGCGCCGCTGGAAGAGCTGATCTGCGAGATAAGGAGACCTCCCATACCCGTGTTGGCAGCTCCGCTGCCTCCATTGCCTGTCACGATCCAACCTGTTTGCGAGCCGGAGAAAGAAGCTCCGCCTATCGGCTGGCTACCCGCCTTCATCGTCAGGATATTGCTGCCCGTGATCAGCATCGCGCTACCCGCCAGAGTAAGCGTATCGGTAATGCCGACATTACTCTGTAACAATTTGTTCCCTGCACTGTCGATCTTGATCGAACCATGATCGGCGGGCAAAATAGCCTGATTCCCGTTGACCTTATAGATCACCGTCCCGGCAATAGTGAACGGAGCGGTAAAAGCAGTAGCGCCTCCGCTGATGCTGAGCTTGGCAAATTTCTGGATAGTCAGGCTGTGGGCGGTAGCCGTACCGGTGGTAGCGCTGATCACAGGCATGTTGGGAGCTGCGGGGGGAACAACTACGTCCGTGACAGAGGTCGGGACGCCTCCACACCAGTTGTTTCTATTCTCCCATAGAGTGTCCGCCGTCCCTAGCCAAATACCATTAGCATTGACATGTAGGGTCGCGGACGAGGAAGTCACCGGTGATCCGCAGCCAGTGGCGACAAGATGATATTGATAACTATCCATACCCGGGATGGGACTGGTTACACCGAGAAGAACGGTGGTTGCTCCGGTATAGGTGCTGCCATTCGATATAGAAGACCAGGTGCTTCCATTGTCCGTGCTGACCTGCCATTGATAGGCGGGAGTCGATCCGCTGGCGACGCTGCGGAAACTAACTGCGATCCCGGCACAGACTGTTTTGTTCGCGGGTTGGGTAGATATCGTGTTCAATGTTTTGAATGTCAGGGCCACCGCACTTGAGCGGGTAGGACAGGATATCCCATAGCCCGTCACGGTCCTTACCACGTCATAGCTTGCCGCCGTCGAGGGCGCATTGAGAGCAAGAGCATAGGTCAACACACCGGTGTAGAAACTACCATTGGATATATTGCTCCAGGTACTGCCATTGTCGTTGCTCACCTCCCATTGATAGCTGACGCCGGTACTGTCTGTAACGGCCAGGTTCGTATTGGTGCCGGGGCAGATAAATAAGGAGGCTGGGGTAGGCGAGATCACGCTGGGATTACTTACGACATGTACAGTATCCACACCCGTGCTTGTTACGGCGCAATGAGAGGAGGGGTCGGTGACGATAGTACGATACAACGTGCCGTTGAGAGACGCATCTCCCGCGATATTCAGGGATACCACGGCGGCTCCCGAATAGAAGCCCCCGTTGGTGACATCATTCCACGAACTGCCATTGTTTGTGCTGACCTGCCATTTATAATTATAGGAACCGTTATTATCGCCGGAAGTTAATATGGTTGTTCCGTTCGAGCACATCGCATAAGCGGCATTTGTCACCTGCCCCAACGGACCGACGGTAAGAACGCCATAGCTGGAGGCATAGGCGCCGGTAGCGTCCGTTGCCACACAATGATAAAAATAATTGTTGTAGGAGGCGGCAGCACCCGTAATGGTCAATGTAGCGCTCGTGGCGCCGCTATATATACTTCCGTTACTGACAGTAGTCCACGTGGTGCCGGTACCATCCGTATTTACCTCCCATCTGTAACTAAGGGGAGTGCTTGATGCCACCACAAAGAAGGTAGCGGTGCCTCCGATACAAGCCTTTGTATTGACAGGCTGTGTGCTAAAGCCAATAACAGTGGGATGGTATCCGGCCAACGCTGTGTACGAAGGAAATGTCAGGCTGGCCACCAGTGAACAGATTAAGAGCACTCCCTTTGGTACAAGGTTATATAATGCCTTTTTTGGGGGGGTAGAGTTTTTCATACAGACGGGAATTAGTTTTTACTACGGTTAATGGATTGATCGTGGTAAATCTATTACAATTCCTCATGAGATACTAGCCACTGCGGGCTCTGCAAAGGCGGATAGCCGACGCCGGGAGCCACCCTTTCTAAAAAACCTGCAGGCGCATATTGTCTGAAAAGCATACGCCTTCATTATTAATTATATGTAAAATCCACATTTATCAGATAATGGAAGGATACGCGCACGCGTAGTCGAACAAATTGGAGTCCTATATAAGTGTTTCTATGAGTTGTATGGCTATACCATCCATATATTACTCATGATCAACTAAGTATTCTTATTTATCTAACTAAGGCGTTCCTTTATACTCCGTCGTACTTTGAACGACCAGGTTATAAAAAACTCTGCGACGACCTCCCCTGCTTCGTTCTCTCCGATGGAACAGGCCCGGGCAGTAGTCCCCTCGCCCGTAGCAACAGCCTGCTCGATAGCTTGACGGATCAGCCCGCCATCCATACATTTGAAATAAGTCCGCCCGACTGCTTTCTTAAAATAGTTTGCCTCCAGCTTGACGACCAGCAGCGACACGGTCGGTTTCCTTCCCTGTATATGCGTCATCGCCAGCACACCGGTACTCATCTCCGCCGCCATGCTCAGACAGGCAAAATAGGTGCTTCGAAAGGGGTTTCTCGTAAACCATTTATAGGGCACAGTAGTCACGCAACGCTCTTCATCCGCATCCTTGATACGAATACCTGCAAAAAATGCGCTGGGCAGTCGCGTCAGCAAAAAAAGCTTGAATTTTAAAGGATGCATGATTTATTGTTTACTGATCTCTACTACAGTAGCGACAACACTGTTGGTATCTCCGCCCTTTACGGTGAATTGCATATTACCCTTTGCCGAGCTGAGGAATTTGATATTGCGGACAAGCTTGTCCCCGACGGCGGCATTGACACGCGCGGCATAATCCTGTCCCGGGTTTTGACTGATCCTGTTATTGAGGGTGTTCCAGTCCAGGGGCTCACGGCTCACGACCACAGCCATCTCATCACGCACACCGATACTGTCGGGCATCATGCTCTTGTCTTTCGGAAAGAGACGGTAGCCCGTAATACCACAGAAGGGAGAATACTTTGTTTTGGCAGGATTGTCACTCCGGGGATAAGGGAAGAGCGTATAGCTGGTGCCATCCGTCTCCTTGCCGAACACATAGATATAACATTCAGTAGTGTTCCGCACTTCCATCTTGAACCGCGTGCCTTTCTTCACGGGCGCGACGGTCTCAAAAGTATTGCCGTCCTTGGTTTGTAAAGGGATATAATCCCCCGTAACAGTCTTCTTTCCTTCATAGCTCACCTGCACGAGCCCGATCTCACAGGAGAAGGGAGCAGAGGCTGCTGCGCCGACCTTATCCATCGGCTCCAGCCCATAGGCTTCCCGGACAAAAAATTTAAACTCAGGATACCGCACCCAGGCAAATCCGTTATTACCCCACTTGGGGCCCCAGCTGTTCATGATCAGAAAGGCGCCCCCGTATTTTTTATCGTCATAGCCGACGACACATTGCGCATGCCCTCCAAAACCCATCAGGCTCCTATCCTCTTCGGTGGGCTCCCAAAGGTCTTTGCCCATCATATCCTGCATATAGCTGCCGCCTACCATCATGCCGATGACGACGGGTGCACCCTGCGAAATATTTTCCTTGATGGCATGGAGGTCGATAGCGTTATTGCGATCGCCCGGGGTCAACCGGTTGAAACCACGCATACGATGCTGACGGGCCTCATCCAGGAGCCGTTGATCGGGTTGACGGGCACAGTCCTGATCGGAATAGGGGAACTCCTCATACGATACCGAACCGCTCTGGGTCATAAAATCCATCGCCTTGATGATATAGGAACCCTCACAGCCCTCCAGCCCTATCTGATTGTAGAGGAAGGAGGGACTGAACCGCACGCTGTTGGGATCTTCACCCGTACGTGCCGCCTCGGCAATGGTACGTGCCCCATACGCGCTGCTCCATGCTACACAGCTACCCTGGTGTCCCTGATCGCCCACGGCAGGAGCAAATCGCTGCAGGTTGGTAGCCTCCGGGATAGGATTTTTTGTCGTATCGTCCGAAAGAGACTCGTAGATATTTGCTTTTTCAAATTGCTTCGGGTCGAGAAATCCGCCGGTAGTCAGCTGCTGGGCGACATTGTTCAGAGCGCCCCCGCTCCTGCACCCGCCGCTCCGAAGGAAAAAGTAGCCGGCGCCAACGATTACCAACAAAAAGATGAGACCGCGGCCGCGGAAAAGACCTAACAGGAGGAGCAATAGCTGGAATATTCCACCGCCCCCTCCACCGCCGCCGGGGAAACCACCGCCGCCGCCGCCACTCTCACCGCCTTCACCACTGTTTTCATTCGGATCCTGCGGATCATCGACCATTCGTATAGGCATAACGATACGAGTTTGATTCCCTTAAATATAAAGAGATTTTCGATACCCCGCCCCTGGCCGGGTCAGGTTAAAGTATGATTTGATTTCTCAGCAGGTCGTCGAAGGTGTCTCTCCTTCTTATCAGGTCGGCGGAACCATCCTTTACCAGCACCTCGGCCGGCTTATAGCGGGAATTGAAGTTGGAGGACATCTCAAACCCATAGGCGCCTGCATTGTAGAATACTAAATAGTCGCCTTCATGCACCTCCTGGATGGTGCGATCCCACGCGAAAGTATCGGTCTCGCAAATATTACCTACAACGGAATATCGCTTGGGTGTGCCATTGGGATTCGTGATATTCTCGATCCTGTGATAGGCGTCATAGAACATGGGGCGGATCAGGTGGTTAAACCCGCTGTCCACACTGACAAAGGTGGCGGCATCCGTCTCCTTTATCACATTCACCTTGGTTATAAAATAACCGCACTCGCTGACCATAAATTTGCCGGGCTCGAACCAGACTTGCAGCGGTCTGCCGCCCGGATTCGGATGACTGGCAAAAGCCTCTTCCACCTTCGACGCCAGCAGCGCTATATCCGTCTCCACATCTCCGTCCTTGTAAGGGACCTTGAACCCACCGCCAAGATCGATGAATTGCAGCTCATTGAAATGAGGAATGATATCGAATAGTATCTCGATGCCCTTGACAAAGACATCTACATCCTTTATCTCGGAGCCGGTGTGAATATGAAGATCCGCTATATGGAGGTTGTACTTTTTTACAAGGTCGAGGATCCTGTCGAGCTGGTCAACGGGGATGCCGAACTTGCTTTTATCATGACCGGTAGAGATCTTTAAATTCCCCCCCGCCATGATATTGGGACGCAGACGGATGCCAACGGGATACCCGTGCCCATAGTGCTGTCCGAACTTCTCCAGGTTGGACAGGCTGTCGATATTGATGATAACGCCCAGGTCGCGGGCCTCTATGATCTCTTCAAAGCCGATGCCATTGGAAGTATAAAGGATCCTCGCCGGGGGGAAGCCTGCCTGTATGGCAAGTTTCACTTCATTGATGGAGCTGCAGTCCACATTGGCCCCCAGACTATGGATATATTTGAGGATGTTGATATTGGTGAGCGCCTTACAGGCATAGAAGAATACAGGCTTGCTCCGGTGGAATGCCGTAGTTAGCTTGTTGTATTGCTCTTTTATCTTTTCTGCGTGGTAGACGTATAAGGGAGTTCCGAACTGCTGACCAAGGCTTACGAGATATTCGGGGGACAAACGCTCAGACATTTTCATCGCCCTCCTTGTCCGTACCAGCCTCGTCCTCTTTATCACCTTTATTATTATCGTCTGTCGTATCCTCGTCCGGGCTTTTCTCTTCACCGGCGCTTTCATCACCTCCACTGCCGCCTTCCACCTGGCCCCCGGGTTCTTCATGTACCAGCAATTCCCCATTCCCGTTGACAACGAAGTTGGCTTCGTCTTCCGTCGGCCCCTCGGTAACTTCCTCCGCAGGCTCCAGTTCACCGGGGCTGTGGTTGATAATGGTCGGTTCGACCAGCGTCTCTGCAAACACCTCTTTCAGCTTCGGCAGATCGGCGGGAGAGTTGATGCCAAAATAATCCATAAAGGTCTTGGAAGTAGCATAAACCAGCGGCTTGCCGGGCATTTCTTCATTCCTGCCGGAGATGATGATCAGTTCTTTTTCCAGCAGCTTTTGTATGGAGTAGTCGCTGCTTACACCGCGGATGGCTTCGATCTCACCCTTGGTGATGGGCTGTTTATAGGCAATGATGGAAAGAGTCTCCAGGGCAGCCGTAGACAGCCGCTTGAGGAACTTTTCTCCATTCAGCTGACCCACGGTCTTATGGAAATCTTTTTTGGTAAGGAATTGCCAGCCGCCCCCGCTTTCTCTTACTTCAAAAGGGTAGAATTCGGATGCATACTTTTCCCGGATGCCGTCGATGGATGTCTGTATCTGCTCCAGTGTCAGCTTTTCTTCCATAAAGCCAAAAGCATTATTGATCAGCTCAGTGATCTCCATGGAGGTCAGCGGCTTGTCGCTGGCAAAGATCAGCGCTTCGATGTGCGGGATGATATTTCCGATTTCCATGATTTCTTATTTACAGCTCCCGACTATCCTTGCAGGGCGGCGGCGCCGCTGACGATCTCGGTAAGCTCGGTAGTGATGGCAGCCTGACGTGCGCGGTTGTAGGAAAGACGCAGTGCCTTGAGCAGCTCGTTGGCATTATCGCTGGCCTTGTCCATGGCAGTCATACGGGCGCCATGTTCGGATGCGTTGGCATCCAGGACGGCCTTGAAGAGCTGCGTATTCAGGATCTTGGGCATCAACTCGGCGATAAGCTCTTCCTTGCCGGGCTCAAAGATAAAATCATTGTTGGCTGCACCGGCCTTCTTTTCCACTTTGGGAATGGGGAGGAACTTTTCCACGACAAAGGACTGGGTGGCGGCGTTCTTAAATTGGCTATAGACAATGTCTATAGTATCGAACTCCCTGTTTTCGAAAGCTTTGACGGCTGCCTGGGCAGCGGTCTGGACGGCATCGAAACTCAGGTGGAGGAAAATATCCTTATAAGTATCGGAGACTTTGAAATTGTTCTTGGCAAAATGCTCATACCCCTTCTTGCCGATGCTCCAGATGGAGACATTACCCTTGGCAGCCTGGGCAGCATATTTTCCGCGGATGGTTGCCTTTGTCAGCTTGATAACGTTGGCGTTATAGGCGCCGGCCAGACCGCGGTCGCTGGTGATGGCGATAAGCAATACTTTCTCCACAGGGCGCTCCACGGCAAGTGAGGACCCGCCATCACCTTCCGAACCGCTGACGATATTGCTGAGCAGTTCTTGCAACTTTTGAGCATAGGGCCGCATCTGGATAATGGCATCCTGCGCACGGCGTAGCTTTGCGGCGCTGACCATCTTCATAGCCTTGGTGATCTGCTGGGTATTCTGGATGGATTTTATCCGATTACGTACCTCTTTAAGTTGTCCTGCCATAGAAGGAGTTATTTTTTGATTCCGTGGTCTGCCTCGACCAGGGTCTGCTTTCTTGAAATCGGCTGCGAAGGTACTGCAAACAGGTCAAAAATCCAGATTTTGTATTCCCATTCCGCTAAGGAAAAGTTGAAAATATTGCTGAAATTTACAAACTCTAACTATGGCAAAGAAAAAACCGACCAAGAAAAGGAATAGTCTGTCATCGTCCACCGCTTCCCGCACTGGCAAGACCCCGCAGCTGGATGCTCCCACCCACTCCGGCAAGACGGGCGCAACAGGCATTATCCGGGACACGGCCCAGAACAGCATGATGGAATTGAAAGGTGAACAGCCGGCAGCCCCGGCCAAAAAAGCCGCTAAAGCCGGCTCCAATGGCACCCGCAAAGGCCGGAAAAAGCAGCCCGTCATCCTGATAACGAATGACGACGGCATCAGCGCTCCCGGCATCCGCAACCTGGTGGACGCCGTAAGGGGACTGGGCAAGATCGTGGTGGTGGCCCCGGATAAGCCGCAATCGGGTATGGGTCACGCCATTACCATTGGCAACCCCCTCCGCCTGCACCCCATGCATCATCTTTTTGAAGGAGTAGAGGCCTGGCAGTGCTCGGGCACACCCGTGGACTGCGTAAAGCTGGCGGTGGACAAGGTCCTGCGCCGCAAGCCGGATCTCTGCCTCAGCGGGATCAACCATGGCAGCAACCACTCGATCAATGTCATTTATTCGGGTACCATGTCGGCAGCCGTAGAGGCGGCTATTGAAAGTATCCCTTCCGTTGGGTTTTCCCTCCTGGATTACAGCGTCGAGGCGGACTTTACCGCCGCCCGCAAGTACGTGAGGATCATCGTAGAAGAGATCCTGGAACATCCAATGGATAAGCATCTGATTCTCAATGTAAATTTCCCCGCCATTCCGGACTCGCTGATCAGGGGGATAAAGGTTTGCCGGCAGGCTTATGCGAAATATGAGGAGGATTTTTTGGAGCGTAACGACCCCACTGGGAAGAAATACTATTGGCTCACCGGTAAGTTTGTCAATTTCGATAAAGGACGTGATACGGATGTATGGGCGCTGGAACACAACTATGTAAGCGTGGTTCCCGTACAATTTGACATGACAAATTACGTTCTTAAAGGCAAACTCGAAAAAACGTGGAAATCGTGATCCTCAAAAAAGACAACCTCCGGTTTGGCTTACTGCTTGGGCTGGTAGCTCCTGTCGTTAGCCTTGTCATCTACTATTTTATAAAGTTCTCTGCCATTGGCTTTGGAGAATTCATGAGCTGGCTGCATCACAACAGGGACCAGATCACGGCCGTGTCGGTACCCTGCCTGGTATTGAACATCGCGCTGTTCACATATTATATCAATTCCCATAAGGACCATACGGCCAAAGGCATCTTTGCAGCCACGCTGATCTATGCAATTTTGGCGCTGTTGTTCAAATTCATCTAGGCATCACTCCGTCCGCAGGCTCTTCACCGGATTCGTTAAAGCCGCCTTTATGGCTTGAAAACTCACCGTAAACAAGGCTATAAAAAAGGCCAGTATACCCGCCACGACAAATACCCACCATTCCATATTCATCCGATACGCAAACCCCTCCAGCCATTTGTGCATAAGGTACCCCGCCAAAGGCCCCGCGATAAGGAATGATATCAGCACAAGGACAAGAAATTCCCTGGAAAGAAGATTGACGATGGTCCCGACGCTGGCTCCCAGCACCTTTCTGATCCCGATCTCCTTGGTCCGTTGCATAGTGCTGTAAGAAGCAAGACCCAGCAACCCCAGACAGGATATAAATATGGCCAGGATGGCAAAGTTCAGGAACAGCCGGCCAAACCTGTCCTCGCTGCGATACTGCTTGTCAAAGGATTCGTCGAGGAAATAATAGCTAAAGGGCCGGTTGGGGATAAGGCTCTTCCATTTGGACTCGATAGCCGCGATGGTCGCAGCCATATTTCTTCCACCTGTCAGCTGCGCGGAGATCAGGTTACATCCGCCCGGTTCTATCCGGATGCTCAACGGCTTGATGACTTCCTGTAAGGAGTGGAAGTGAAAGTCTTTTACCACGCCGATGATATTTCCTTTCCTGCCCCACTGGTCAAACCTCCTTCCTATGATCTTGTTGGGATCGCTATAGCCGAACATCTTCATGGCTGCCTCATTGACGATCATCGACTGGGTGGTGTCGGTCATAAAATCCTTTGAAAAAGCCCTGCCGGCCAGCACCTTCATCTTATATTGAGGGATATATTCAAAGTCAACAAAATACAGGTCAAGATTGGCTATCTGCATGTCGCCCTTGACATTTTCCAACTGCGAATAGGCGCCCGGGTTCCCTCCGCCGGGCACGCTACCCGATAAAGACACGGACTCTACACCCGGCAGTCCGGCTATGGCATTCTTAAACGTCTCCTTCGCATTGTCGCCGTTCGTGTCAATGATCATCTTCTGATCCTTGGTAAAACCCAGGTCCTGGCTCCGCATATATTTCATTTGGGAATACACGATGATGGTACCGATGATCAGTGCGATGGAGATGGTGAACTGGGCCACCACCAATCCTTTTCTAAGCAGGACGCCTTTTGTGCCGGTTGTAAAACGTCCCTTCAGCACCGTGATAGGCTGGAAAGACGATAGCACAAGGGCCGGGTAGACACCTGCCAGGATGCCGATGGCAATGGCGATGCCAAAGAGCAGTAAGAGGTACAGCGGATGATCGAATATAGTATGACCGATAATTTTTCCCGACAGCTGGTTGAACAGATGGAACAACAGGGCGGAGAGCCCGACAGATAACAGATAGGCGATCATACAAAGGATAACGCTCTCCCCGATAAACTGCCTGGCCAGCTGGCTTCTGCCCGCTCCTACCACTTTCCGCACACCCACCTCCTTAGCTCTTTCCGCACTCCGGGCGGTGGTGAGGTTGACAAAGTTGAAACAGGCGATCAGCAGGATAAAGACGCCGATGATGCTAAAAGTATAGACATTCTTTATATTGCCCGCCTTGCTGCCATCCCGGGTGCTGCGCAGGTATACATCCCGCAGCGGCTCCAGGTACAGCGTGGGGTACATTTGCCATTTTTTCATTTCGGCCCCGTTAAGCTTATTCAGAAAGGCCGGCAGCCGGACTTCGAAGGCTTTATAATTCACGCCTGGCTTTAGCATGACGAAGGTTTGATTGCCATAATTGCCCCACTGGTCATCCAGCCCCGGGTTGAATTTCCGGGTGAGGGTGGTCATGGAAATAAGCATGTCCCCTTTGATGATAGAATTTTCGGGCATATCCTTCATAACACCCGTGATGGTCGCATTGAGCCCGTCGGCAGTAAGAAGCACCGTCTTCCCCAATGGATCTTCCTTCCCAAAATATTTTTTAGCAGCCGTCTCCGTAAGCACGACGCTGAGCTGATCGTTCAGACATGTCTTGGGATTGCCTTTTAACAGGGGATAGTCAAACATGGTAAAAAAGGCGGAATCCACAAAAAGGCTATGGTCTTCCTGGAATTTCACATCCCCTCTCCGCACGAGGAAGCTGTTCTGAGCCACCCGCACCGATGCCGCCACCTCCGTAAACTCCCCCTGGATATGCGGCCCCACCGCCCAGGACGGCCCGCCGGCATTGATCGTCTCCGTAGGGGTCTTGATGTCGGAGACCACCCGGTAGATATTGGCTGCCTTCGTATTGAAGTCGTCATAGCTCAGCTCGAACTTAATGTACAGGAAGATGAGAAAGAAGGCTGTCATACCGACCGTGAGTCCCAGAATATTGATAAAGGAAAAGACACGGTGACGCCACAGATTGCGGAAGGCGATCTTCAGATAGTTCTTGATCATTGGGAGGGCTTTTTGGTTGTTTTTACAGACTGCCTGATTCTGGCAGCCAAGATCATGCTATTTTCCCAAGTGACTGTTTTACACAGAGTTAAAGACTTTCCCCACTCCTAAAAGTGAACGCTTTTGATACGCCCGCTGGCCGCTAATGGCCACCCACCGGCCGCCTTCCAGCCGCCATAAGGCTGGTCCCCGCCCTTACGTCTTATTTAAAGACCCCGTGCAGGTCAATATGTTGCAGGTGTGGAGAATAGGATGCAAAATCTTTTGGAACATGGCCCGTCACGCCTTATTTTTGCACTCCTTTTTGGCCTATAGTATAATGGTAGTACGACAGATTTTGGTTCTGTTTGTCTTGGTTCGAATCCAGGTAGGCCAACAAAACGCCCCTCGTAAAACGAGGGGTTTTGTATTTTAGAATATTTTCAATTCATGAAATTCCTGAAAGCTTGGACGTAAATCAGGAAGTTGTGTAACTGCCTCACCAATTATCTGGATGTTATACAGGCATGCTTCAATGATCATAAAATTAGTTGAGAAATCTTCGAAGGTTAGTTTGGCAGTGTAGATTTCTATATGATCAATGCAATATAGAATGTCATTAATGACAAGAGAAGGCAGCCGTTTAGACATAAACTATGTCTTTTTCAACATAGGGAAGATAACCCGGCTTTATCGAGCGTTTGGGTACAACATCGACTTTAATTCCAAATAAATCTTCGATCTCGTTGGCCATGGCAATGAAATTTAGCCCCATTGGTCCGCTAATTTCTACGGCAATGTCAATGTCACTATTCTCTGTCGCTTCGCCACGGGCATATGATCCAAAAACACCCAGGTTGGAAATAGGGTACTTCCTTTGAAGCTCCGGCTTATAATTCCGTAATTTTTCCACTATGGTATCTAAGGTGTACATCCCCTGCAAATTACTAATTATTTTCCTATGGCGGAATCGATATATAAATAAATAATAATCAACTAATTGATTCGAATATCGCCTTAATATCGTCAATAATCCGGCGGTTCGATATTCGTCCAGGTAGGCCAACAAAAACCCCGCACAATGTGCGGGGTTTTTGCATTTCAGGCATGGGGCCTTCTTTTGGCGGTCCTACTCCCTCAAAGTTATAAATTACATTTTTATCTTATCTTTAATATTAGCCTAAAATAGCGTTGGCTTAGCCAAAACTAAACAGCATGAATCGCAATGGAATCTATCTTTGTACCTTATTCCTGGGGTCGCTCCTTTTTACAGGACACGTACCTGCATTTGCACAACAAACAGCAAATGTCGAAACAAATAAAAAAATCATTGATTCGGCGCTCAAGAGCGAAAACCTAATTGCCCTGAATGGAAATCCGTACGTTTTTTACAGCGCCGGGTTTGATGTCCGAGCAAAAACTGTGCAGCGAATGATCGGTAGTTGTATTGCGTTTTATGAAACTACTTTCCCCGAAAAGAAATTTTTAGTCCATCTCTATCTCCTGGACCAGGCAGATTGGGAAAAGCCGCACTTTGGTCCGCGGCTGCCTTATGGCATGCCATTTTACGATCCCGATTATGATATCCTGGTTGTACCTGCAGAGAAAGACGCTTTGGCCCGGCTAATCGGCTCAAAAAATATTCCTAAAACACCTGACAGTGTTGTCACCGGCATGGACTACCAGCCTTTGCATGAGTTGGGCCATTACTTTTTCTTTACATTGAATAAGATCAATAAAGAAAAGTGGTTCAATGAATTTCTGGCAACCTATTTTTTGATATGCTATATCAGAGAAAAAAACATGAATACCCACCTGGAAAGCATATTGAAACCGGATTATTCCGTAGCAAGACATAAAACTCTTGAAGATTTTCAAAAGCTTTACTTAGGCGTTGGCCCGGCAAATTACGGTTGGTATCAATGCCAGTTCGCTCAACTTGGATTCGCGATTTACCCGCAATTAAAAATGAAGTTGATTGAAGCGGCGCTGGAAAATTACGGACGCGGCGGGAAAAATCTTGATGGGGTCTCACTGCTCAAAGCACTTGCACCCGAAACGATGAATAACTGGCTAAACGAGATGAAATGAAAAGAGATAAATGCCCAGGCTACCGTTCGATTCTTTTATAGAATGTCCGAGTTGTTTAACAAATTCTTTGCGGTACAGCGATTACCGGCACAGATTATCAGGCGCTTAGTTCAGCCACCAGCCTTAAATCACCTAAGAATTGGTTCGAAAAACGTCCAGGTAGGCCAACAAAACGCCCCTCGCTCCGCGAGGGTTTTTTTTGCCTTGCAGCGCAGCTGCTTATAGCTTTATAAACCTCATCGTCGTCGAATTCCCGCCCATACACACCCGCAGAAAATAATATCCGGGTTTCAGCCACCCGACATTTTCACGGATAAGGTTATCCCGCAAATTACAGATCCTGCTGACAAGCACCCTCCCCGATAGGTCGGCGACCTGCAGCCCCACAACCATCTGCTGCTGCGCATTCACAAGAGTCACCACGTCCCTGACAGGATTGCCTTGCAGATAAATCCCCTCGGCAGGAGACAAAACCTCGACCTCCACAGTGGGTGACCATGTATATTTTCCATCGATGTCAACCTGTTTGATGCGATAAAGATCATCCCCTGCCACGGCGGCCGGGTCTGTAAAATGAAAGATCTCTCCTCCGGCAATGTCCGTCCCACCACCTTTGCTGGACAAAGTTCCGATGGTACTGAAGCTATCCCCACCCGTCGAACGTTCTATCTCAAAATGATCGTTGTTGGTGACATCCGCCGTCTGCCAACTCAGCTCGACATCATCTCCTTTGCTCCGGGCCGTAAATGATAACCACTTCAGCGGCAATGGGGATGCGCTATAATAGTTGTAAAGATTGGTTACCTCGGTGCTGCTCAACGCCCGGCTATAGGCGATAACGTCATCGAGGTTTCCGGTATACGCGCCCGTTGTAACACAATCATTTCTTCCCACACCGATCAATGTAGGGGCTGTCCGGGATGTCGTTGCAGTCCCCGTAGTGGTCGCCACCTGGGTCCCGTCGACATAGAGAGTGATGACCCCGGCAGCCTCGTTGCGGGTCGCTGTCACAAAATGCCATGCTCCGTCATTGTATCCGGCGCTTGTTGACTTGATGGTGATATCCGGGTTGCCGATGCCCATGCTTACCTTGCCCCCGTCGATCAATGCAGTTCCCCAGTCCGCGACACCGCCGCAGACCTCCGCGTCCAGCAGCGCCGAGCCCCCATACCACTGTGTCGAGCTCGGTGCGGTCATAGTGGTATTGAACCAATACGCAATGGTAAAATCGTCCTGCATGGCAGTCACCAGTCCTTGCGGCAGCGTCCCGGTAGAACCGCTCGCGGTGAACTGGGTGCTGCTGTTGGCCTGCCCAAATCGATTGGCGGCGGCAGTAGTCGATGTAAGTGTGCCATTGTATCCGTTGCCGCTGACATCATTGATAGTATTGTCCAGCGGATAAAGAGCCACGGCTCCGGAAGGCAATTGAGCGACAAGCGCCAAAGGACTGACAAAAAGAAAGATCACAAGCACCGTTGTTCTGGTCATAGGATGATATTTTGCAGATGAAAGACATGCCGCACGGATGGCGGATCTGCGAAGGAAGTAGTGGGTACTATAAAGATAATGGATTCCAGGGAGAAAAGCGCCCCTCGCAATGCGAGGGGCGCTTTTAATTTACTTCATATTGGACGCGTCGACATAGTCGAGTACTAACCATAACTCATTCTTCACCAACGTCCGTGTACTTTCCGTGTCTTGTAAAAATTTTCCCGCTTCCTTCCCCGGCCAGGCCTTTTTAAATGCCTCCATGTATTTGGGATTTACCATCGCCGAAACATCATTAAAGAACTGCCCCGTTACATAGTTGTATTCTTCCTTTGCGCCGGAAGGCATTATCTTTCCATACAATCCCCAATCGTTGATGACGCCCATACTGACTCTTTCTTTGTGTATAGGGAGCCAGGTATCCTTTTCCATTTTCTCATAATCATCTTCTTTGCCGGGCATGGTCTTCATAAAATCCAATGACACATATTTGCTTGGCGGCGTCGCCGGGTTCATGTTCAGGTCAGCTAAAGATTCAAATATTTCTCTTTTGACCACCGTCCTCGCTCGTTGATATTGGTTCGAGATGGAGTCGAACATCCTGTCGGTGACACCCGGAAAGACCTTTTTGAAGACAGCGCGTATGGAAATGCTATCGTCCACCAGCGACTTAAAATCAGTAGAAACATTGACAGCAGCATAATCGTATTCTGCGGCGGCGCCGGAAGGCATAACCACCTCATGCATGTACCACCCCAGGATCATCCCGTTCTTATAAAAATATTCATTGATCTTTTTCCCATACTTTTTAAGCAGCTCCCGGTACTGCGCGTCCTTATCCGGGTGGACCTTGATATACGTTACGGAAAAAAAGACCGGCTTTTGATCCCCCCCCTGTGCAGACGATCGAAAACCTTGCAAAAGGAAAAAGAATGACAAAAGAAGTGTAAAACAGATGGGGCCGTTAATAAAACGGATCGACCGGACGAGCCGGTGCGTGGCAAAATAATTTGCTTGCATAACAATGGTTTTAAAATTTAGAAGCGCAGGGATTTGAACCTGGAAGGGGTCTAAAACGAGAAAAGGTCGTATTAAATGTATGATATTTTTTATTAATACAAAAAAGCCTCGCTGAATTGGATAAAGCCCGAAGCTCCCGAAGCCGGCTGCGGCGCCGGATGAGTGTTTTGCGTCCCCCGAAAATGGTTCGTATCTTCACAGCCAAACCCCCGCCTAAACAGAGTCGCCATGAAGTCTGCAAAATTTCTTGCCCTTTCTTTATTTCTCTTTACCATTTCACTTGTCGCTTGTAACAAAAACACAGCCTCGGGAGATACATCTCCAACAGTCTATGTATCCGGCTTCATCGATACGCTGGGGCAAACAAAGGCAGCCTGCTGGATCAACGACTCCTTGCAAATTGTCGCCGACCCCACCCAATTCAACGGAGTCGCTTTCGCAAACAATAGTCTGTACCTGCTCGATCAGGGCGGCTATTGGATCAACAACCTCTATACGGCTTTGCCAACTGCGCTAAATACCTTCACACGCGGTGTAGTGGTCAGCGGTTCGGATGTATATGTCACGGGATTTACCTCCGTCAGCGCCAGCACAGCTACCGCCGCCGCCATTTATTGGAAGAATGGCGTACAGGTAAACCTCACCCAAAACATACCCGGAGTCACCAACGCCTTTATTACCTCCATATTTGTATCGGGTACGGATGTATATGCTGCCGGCCTGCTGGCAGTAGGTTATAGGAACGGCCAGGGTGTCTACTGGAAAAATGACAGCCTGGTTTATCTGCCGGATTGCTATATGCCCGAGGCGATCAGCGTAGCGGGCGGCAACGTATATGTCGCCGGTCTGTCCTTGGTACATGGCAGCGTATACTGGGCTAATGGCAACGAGATCCCCTTGCCCGGCAACGGCTCCGTCAATGCCATGGCCGTCTCAGGCAACGATGTGTACATAGCCGGCAACGCTTCCAATGGTCCCGACCAGGCCGTTTATTGGAAAAATGGCCAAATGGTCCCGTTGCCCAACGGATCGAGCGCCACAGGCATCACTGTTGTAGGAAAAGATATTTACGTATGTGGCAACGGCGGCAGCAACCAGGCGGTTTACTGGAAGAATGGCGTGATACACCTATTGAGAGAGGGCGGCGCCACAGGCATCGCCGTCAACTAGCTGGTCGTGGCCCTGCCAGATTCGGGCCTATTGGAACAGCTCATCGATCTTCTGATCATAATCGAACTTGGTAATGGCCCATCCACCTCCATTATTATATAAAATGAAAACAAATCTTATATACCATCGTTTGAATTTTGCCAGGTAAGTCAGTTTGATAAAAGAATCTTTTACATCCTTCTCCGAAACTATTTCATAAGATAACATTTCGCCATTCTCTTTTATAAATTCCGACATCTGCTGGCTGGCGGTAACAGCCAATGTGTCCAATTTGTATGGTTCGATAGAAGAGTATGGCTTGAGTCCCTGCAAGGCCTCCTTGTATTTTTTATTCCGGAAGGCAGCCATAAACTTGTTGCAAGCGGCCATCATTTCGGGTTTGGTTGCCAAATGGTTTTCCTGGCCAAACTCGAATTTGCAGCTGACCAAAAGCATCAATAGACAGATGGAGCGTATGATATTTCTTATCATGATCTTATTTTTTTATTTATAACTCTCCTTTATCACCCATTCATTGACATCCCTTATCCGCGCGAGCTGCATTTTTTCCACAGCCCTGTCATAGGTCAATATGCCATTGACCTCATGCTCGACATCCGTCGTCTGGGTGTATATCGCAACACTCAGCCCCTTGTATTTCATCAGCTGCTCTACCTGCTCCAGCAAAAGCACATAGCGATCCGTAAGGGCCTCACTTGTCGGCTCATACGCGTAGGCATTGTTCTCCACCGGCCACATATGCCCCCGGGTGAACAGCCCCACCCCGCCAAACTCACCCAACGACGCCGCTCGACGATCATCAGGCACAGAGGCGCCGTAAGGCCCTACATAAATATGGGTATCCACATAATCCCCATTCCCCGGGTCTCCGTATGGTTTCTGATAATCAGGGTTGTTGTTGAATCCCGAGTTGCCATTGACCAGGCGTGAAGGGTCATATTTTTTCACCCAATCCGTGATCTCCCGTACATCGAACGCGCCCCAGTTCTCGTTAAAAGGAACCCAGGTTATGATAGAGGGAGAATTGTAATGGTCGTCGATAATGGCCTTCAGCTCTTTTCGATAGGTGCTCCTGTTTCGGGCCGTATCATCATGCTGATACCAGATGGCGGGCATATCCTGCCAGATAAACAAACCCAGCTTATCAGCCCAATAATAGAAACGCTGCGGCTCCGTCTTCATATGTTTCCGGATAAGGTTGTATCCCGCCTTTTTCGCATATTCCATGTCGAACTTCAGCGCTTCATCCGTGGGGGCAGTCAATACGCCATCCGGCCAGTACCCCTGGTCCAGCAATCCAAGCTGCATGATAAACCTCCCATTTATAATAGGGCGTACCACACCATTCAATTTCCCGAGCTTGATATCCCGCATACCAAAGTAGCTCTTTACTACATCGGCGATGCTCCCATCCGCATGGTAGAGAGTAAGCTTGAGACCGTACAGAAAAGGACTATCGGGTGACCATAGGATGGGGTTTTCGACAGGCAGGTAAAACGCCGCCCCTGCACTAGCGCTGACCTGTGACACGATCCTTTCCTCCGCGCTGGCTTCGGCCACCACCTTGCCATTGGCGCTGCTATTGACCGTCACTTTCAGTCGCCGGCCATCTACATCGGGCAGCAATCGGATACTTTTTATATAATCGACGCTGACAGGCTCCATCCACACCGACTGCCATATTCCCGAAGAAAAAGTATAATCCCCTCTCGGACCGTTCTTACCGGAAGGCGTTTTGCCATCATTAGGATCATGCGCCGCGACGATCAATGTATTGACCCCTTTCTGCAAAAAGGAAGTGATATTGAATGAGAAAGCATCGTACCCGCCGGCATGTGAGCCCACTTTCGCGCCATTGACAAATACAGTCGCGTCATGATCTACAGCTTCGAAATGAAGGATCACTTGTTTGTTCTTCCACGCGGCCGGTATGTCAATTCTCCGGCGGTACCACATATTGATCTCCTGCTTTCGCTGGATCCCCGATAAGAAGGATTCCGGGCAATAAGGTACCAGTATCTTGCTGGTCACACCTTCGAAAGATGCCGGCTTCAAAGGCTCGAGAGCATCCGGCGCTTCTTTACCACCACGGTAATCCCATTTGCCGTTGAGACAGACCCACTCCTCTCTTTCCAGCTGAGGCCGGGGGTATTCGGACAACGGCACAGCAGCCTGAATGGCTGTATTGGTCCAGGGAGTAACAGTCTGGCCGAAGGATATGCTGCAGGCGGACAGGAAGATCAGTAAAGCAGAGAGTTTTTTAAAACAAACCATAGTGCGCCTTTCGTATAAGATACAGATTATTAGAATTTCAGCGGCGGGCCGACGATCTCCATTCCATGGTCATGCCACAACTGTTTTAAATTCTTTTCCTGGTCTTTCGGGACACCCGGCCCAAGCTTGGCCATTTGTTTAAAAAAATCCTCCATCGAGCCGGCGGGTTGGAAGAGGACAAGCATTTGACCGGGGCCATCGCTGACCTTGGCAAAAGCATGAGGGAGCTTGCGGGGACCGAAGGCACTGTCGCCGGGTTTCAAACTAAAAGTGTCCTCGCCTGCCTTAAATATAAATTCACCGGCGATGACATAAAACCATTCATCCTGCTGATGATGAAGGTGCATGGCGGGACCACCCTTCTCCTGGCGATACGTATCATAGACCAGCAATTCCCCATTGGTATCTTTCGAAGACACCTTGCAATCAAATTGCCCGCCCATTATAAGAAGCTCCTCCTCATAGCGGTCTTTGTGACCTTCGACCTTAAACCCTTTTTTAGGCTGGGCGCCATATGAAGATTGCGCTTGGGCGGCAATAGCCGAAACCACGAGCGGGAATTGAAGAAAAAGACGGCGGTTCATCGTTAGCTCAAAATTTTATTAAAAGTTTCTGCGAAACAAGTTTGCCATCCTTATAGTACTCTAAAAACCACTCCCCATTCTTCTTAAAGACCATGCCATTGGCCGGTCCACCCTCAGCTATATAGCAATCCTCCAAAGAGGTTTTTAAAAGCATCAATACTTTCTTCGGGGTCGTATCGATCAACTGATAACCAGTAGGTGTAGCCTGAGCATATAAGGTGCCGGTGATGTCCCCAACGGAGGACGGTACAGGTGCCGGTACGGGCGCCTGTGCAGGAGCCGATGCGGGAGCCGAAGAAGTTGCCGGAACAGCAGCAGGAACGGTAGCAGGAACTACAGCCGTCGCAGCCGCCTGTTGGGATGCCGCCGTACTATCATATTTGTAAGGCGTATCATTCAGCGAGGAGAAAGCATCGGCCAAAGCCTGATTATATGCTATCGGATATTCCTTCTCCCTGCTTTTGCCTTCTTTACTTTTGAAGATGATATTGCCCTGGCAGTCCTTTAACAAAAGAGTGAGCTTTGTCGTAAACATGCTGTTGTTGGAAGTTACTTCAACGACAAGTGCATTACACCGGTTACCAGCCACAGCCGGCGGAAGCTGCCTGGTCCCGACAAAAGCAACAAACCCCTTTTGGTCCAGCAGCGTCTTAGTCGTCGTATTCAGATAGTACTGATTATCCTCCTTGGAGAAACTGTACCTCTCCGGCACGATCACATATTTGTAATTGTTTAGGCTGGTCTGCGCATGGCCGGCAACGGCAAATAAGGTGAAGACCAATAGTATGCTTGCTTTTATTCGGAGATCTCGTTTCATATTGAAACGAATATATACAAAAAAACTATTTCTTGGCCATCCCGGCAAAATTGCCTAGCTTACATATACTCTCTCTAAGCCACTGCTCTTATACGCAATTTAATAATGCCTGACCTCGAGCCCTCAAAGGCCTTCTCCTCCTCGGTATTACATTATTCACCAACTCAAAGGAGGTAATTTATGAACAGCACTTCCAGGCTCATCGCATATGGCATCCCCGCCATGATCGCACTTTGTTCCTGCCAGAAAGGAATAAGATCAACCCAACAGCCCGGTTCGAACTTGCGAGCGGATATGCTTAACGCAAAACCCTCGGGCCCCATAATGGGCACCGTCTCGGTATTTTCCACCGGCTTCAATAATCCCCGCGGGCTAAAATTCGGTCCTGACGGGTATCTCTATGTGGCAGAAGGAGGCGCAGGAGGCACTGACTCTACAACAGGCCAGTGTACCCAGGTCCCATTCCCCGTCGGGACCTATACAGGTAGCCCTACAGGCGGGCGCATCTCGAAAGTAGATTGGGCAGGCATTCGCACCACCGTAACGGATAGCCTGCCTTCCAGCAACGCAAATGAGATCATCGGTGGCGATGTGGAAGGAGTGGCCGACGTTGCCTTTATCGGGAACACCTTGTATGCATTACTGGCCGGAGGCGGTTGTTCTCACGGCGTTCCATCCATTCCCAACGGCATCGTAAAAGTCAATGGAAATGGCAGTTGGACATGGGTAGCCAATCTCAGCGACTGGCTAATGGCAAACCCCGTGGTAAATCCCGAACCAGACGATTTCGAACCCGATGGCACCTGGTACAGCATGCTCAATGTACGCGGCGATCTGTATGCGCTGGAGCCCAATCATGGTGTGCTGGTCAAAGTCACCACCAGCGGGACCATCAGCAAGGTGGTCGACATCTCCGCCAGCCAGGGTCATATCGTTCCTACGGCGCTCGCATATCACGGCAATTTTTATATAGGCAATCTAAATACCTTCCCCATCACCGGCGGCGCTTCAAAGATCCTGAAGGTCACACCTTCGGGAGAACTCAAGGTGGATCTGCCGGGACTCAATACGGTGTTGGGACTCGTATTTGACAACCGTGACAGGATGTATGTACTGGAAATGACAGCAGGTGCACCTTTCCCTACACCAGGCATGGGAAGAATACTCCAAGTCCTTCCATCCGGCAAAATTACAACCATCGTCTCAGGACTCTCTTTTCCCACAGGCATGACGATGGGCCCCGATGGCAATCTGTACGTATCCAATGTGGGATTTAGCCCCAAAGCCATTGGCGGCGGTCAGGTACTTAAGATCACCATCAGTCAATAGATCACCAAAACCCCCAACCGATCAACAAATCCGTACCCTTTGTTAATTTGTCCATGACGAATTGTCACATCCGGAATTGGCACGTTTCTCGCACCTCAGAGGACAATACAAAGCATTATGAATACAGAAAAAGCCATTCTTGCCGGAGGTTGCTTTTGGGGAGTAGAAGAACTGGTCCGCAGCCAGCCCGGAGTTATCAAGACCACCGTGGGCTATACGGGCGGAGATGTCCGCAACGCCACTTACAGGAATCATGGTACACACGCCGAAGCGATCCTCATCGAATTCGATCCGTCCCAAACCACCTATCGTAAGTTGCTGGAATTCTTTTTCCAGATACATGATCCGACGACCCGCCATCGCCAGGGCAATGACATCGGAAGCTCCTATCGGTCGGCTATCTTTTATCTTACAGAAGAACAAAAGAATACAGCTGTCCAACTGATAGAAGAACTGACATCCGCCCATATCTATCCCCGCCCCATCGTCACGGAAGTCACCGCCGCTACAGATTTTTGGGATGCCGAGGAAGAACACCAGGACTATCTCAGGAAACATCCATACGGTTATACCTGTCACTACATCCGCCCGGATTGGAAACTGCCCGCCGAGACGGCCCAATAGGCCCTCCGTCGAATCACTACATACGGTTTGCGCCCTCGGGCTCAAACCGCTTGCTAAAGGAGAACGCATACGGCGTCTCCCCATGTGTCCGAAGATGTTCGAGACGACCTCGCGCTTCCTGAACGTCCGGCACATGCCCCACCGGCACATACCATAAGACATAATACATCTCTCCCATCTTCTCAAACCACTCCTTTCGACGCTTCAGAAATTCAGTATGCATCGTCTTATAGGTGAATTGATAGAGATGATCCAACGTCTCCCAAACGGACATATTCACGATGATCCGTTCGTCGTCGAATGGGTGAATGGAGGTAGCATTGTTCGCCTCATCTTTCAGCCGCCAGACAAATCCGGGGCCCGTCTCAGCCAACGCATTTATCTTGTCGAGATTGTTGACAAAATCCGCCATCACGGGACTATCCAGAGGAGCCAGTATGCGTCCGATGTTCAATTGCGCCAGGTGATAATTCATATATTTTGTTTGAAAAACCAGCTCATTCTTCGTACCTTATCCCAAACCTAAGCTTTACCCATGCACCCGACATTCCTGTTCTTTTTCTTTGGCCTCGCCTCATGGATACTTTTCGTCCTGTTGGTCCCTTACTTCCTTCCCACCATCATCGCCATTCTTCGACAAAAAACCAATACAGGCAGCATCTTTGCCCTGAATTTTTTCCTGGGATGGTCCCTGATAGGCTGGGTGGTAGCGCTCATCTGGGCGCTCTCCTCCGACAACATGCGGAACCAGACAGTCATCGTCAATAACGTAACCCCTGCTCCTCAAAAACCTGCACCCACCTATGAGTATCAGGGCGTCCAGCTCAACAGGAAGGCGACAGCCTCCACCGGCACACAAAAGGCAGATGCGGGACAGCCCGACAAATACGACCAATTGCGAAAACTAAAACAATTGCTGGATGAAGGCGTACTGACCCAGGACGAATTCGATAACCAGAAATCCAGACTGCTTGGTTAATAAAGGGGCTTGTTGTGCTCAGCTTTCTGACTCTCCTCTTTTTCCGCCTGCATCCTGTCCCGCGTATTCTTCTGGACCGCAACAGCGCCAAACATCGCCAGCAGGAACGCAAAGGCATAAAATCCCTTCTCGCTGGGCAAAAGCGTTGCATTCCACAATCCTATCGTCAACAGAACAATGGATAAAATAGTCGCAAACCAGCTGAGTCCATAGTATATATCCGTCACCGGGATACCTTCCAGCCTGTCCCTCACACTTTTTTGTACGGAAACAACGGCGAACAGTCCGAACATCAGCACCGTAAAATAATAACCTTTTTCATTGAGCTG
>Ga0105237_10001735_pt1 | contig 28179 bp, 18 predicted proteins | sample KBSC24metaG_FD_81520 | JGI IMG/M metagenome (GOLD analysis project Ga0105237, IMG submission 81520) | Corn rhizosphere microbial communities from Kellogg Biological Station, Michigan, USA - KBS C2-4 metaG | ecosystem: Host-associated > Plants > Roots > Rhizosphere > Soil | place: Michigan, USA... | reverse complement strand
CCAATCCGCTCGGCGGTTCGGTGCTCGTCGAGCAGTTCCGCGTGCTGCGCGAGCAAGTGCCGGTTCTTTACGCCGTGCTCCTGGTCAACAGTATCAGCGTGGGGCTGGTCCTCCCGAACGCGGTCTCGACGTGGCTACGATTTGCCTTGCCGGCCGTTCTCCTGGTGGCCTGTCTGTTTCGGCTGGCCCAGTGGGTCAGGTTGAAGAAGGCAGATTTCGACGCCGCTGAGTCGTATCGAGAACTCGCAAGAGTTCGCCTTGCCACGATGGTGCTTAGCTCCGGCTTCGTGATCTGGATTTTGGCGCTGTTCATGACGGTCGAGCCCGGCCTGCGTGCACCGGTTGCTCTCCTCCTCTTCATGGGCTGCGTCGGTACCGCCTATTGTCTCGCCAGCTTCCCACCGGCGTCTCGTCTGGTGATGTTGATCGCCGGCGCACCGATTGCGACGCTCCTATTGCTCTCCGGCGACGGTGTCCTGGTCTCAGTCGGGATCAATCTGCTGGCCTTGCTTGCTCTGCTCGCAAGGATGATCAACACCAACTTCCGCTCGTTCGTTAAGCTGGTCGAGACCCACGGACGGCTCTCAGAGGAGGGAGATCGCGCACGGGCCGCGGAGCAGATCGCGACCGCATTCGCGGACCGCTTCGACAGAGCGCTCAACAACATGTCCCAGGGTCTCTGCTTCTTCGACGACGATCAGCGCCTGATCGTCTGTAACAGGCAGTATCTCGAGGTCTATGATCTGGACCCGAAGCTGGTCCGGCCCGGCATGAAGCTGAATGACATCGTCGATCTCCGCTATTCAGTCGGCAGCGCACCGAAGATGTCCAAGCAGGACTATCTGATATGGCGCAACAGTGCGCAGGTGATCGCGGAAAACTCCGATACCACCGTGGAATTGAGCAACGGCCGGATGGTACGGATCCGGCACCGCCCGATCGAGGGGAAGGGCTGGGTCGCGACCCACGAGGACATCACGGAGCGCCATCGAACCGAGACGGCTCTTGAGGAAGCCAAGGCCGCGGCCGAGCAGGCCGAAGCTGCCGCGCGTGCCGCTCACACCCATCTGACCGAAGCCCTCGACGTGGTCCCCGAAGGGCTTGCCGTTTTCGATAAGGACGATCGCCTGGTTCTCTGGAATCGTCAGTATGCCAAGGTCTACGCCATAAGTTCTGATGCACTTGCCGTCGGCACGCCATTCGAGACCATTCTTCGCACGGGCTTGACGGCGGGGCAGTACCCTGAGGCCGCGGGACGAGAAGAACAATGGCTCGTCGACCGTCTGGGCCGCCATGCATTGCCGCACTACTCGCACGAACAGCGTCTGGTCGACGATCGCTGGATTCGCGTCGAAGAAAGGCGAACCAGCGATGGAGGCAGTATCGGGATTCGTATCGATATTACCGACCTGAAGCGCCGCGAGGCGTCATTCCGCCTCCTGTTCGAGGAAAATCCTCTTCCGATGTGGGTTGCCGACGCGAAGACGCGGCGGCTCCTTGCCGTGAACGGCGCGATGTGCCGGCATTACGGCTACTCAAGCCAAGATCTCCTTGCGATGTTCGAGCATGAGTTCGAGTGTGGCGGGGAACAGCGCGACCAGGACGATTGCGAACTCCACAGGACCGCAAACGGCGAAACGATTCACGTCGTGATCGAATCGAGGCCCCTCCTTTATGAGGGGCAACCCGCTAATGTCAGCGTGGCTTTCGATGTAACCGAACGTAATCGAGCACAACAGCGCGTGAGCTATCTCGCGTGTCATGACGCGCTCACTGAGCTCCCCAACAGGGCGGCCCTGGACGAGCACCTCGGCGCCACCATCGAACGCGCGGAGGTCACCGACGGAGCCTTCGCGGTGCTTTGCATTGACCTTGATCATTTCAAGGAGATCAACGATCGTTTTGGTCATGCCGCAGGCGACGCCGTGCTGCGCGAAGCTTCGCGACGCCTGCAGGAAGCCGCACAAGGGGCATACGTGGCGCGCGTTGGCGGTGACGAATTCATCGGGATTGCCGATCAGTTACCGCTACCGGCAACGGCCGAACTGCTCGCCACCCGCATGCGAGAGCAGTTCGAGCAGCCGATCGAGGTCGAGGGCCGTGCGCTGAAGATCGACCTTTGCGTCGGCATCGCGTTATACCCCAGAGATGCAGATAACCCCGTGGCGCTTCTGGCAAACGCGGATGCTGCGCTCTATCGCGCCAAGCACGAGGGCAGGGGCGCCATTCGCCTGTTCACCAGCGCAATGGATCAACAGCTGCGCAACCGCCGTGCGCTGGAGCACGATCTGCGAGGCGCCGTTGAGCGGGGTGAGCTATATCTGGAGTACCAGCCTCAGCAGGACCGCAACGGCTCTCTGATGGGCTACGAGGCGCTGGTTCGCTGGCTGCATCCGGTGCGGGGCGTCATTCCGCCTGGAGACTTCATTCCGATCGCCGAACAGAGCGGCGCGATCGCGCAAATTGACGACTGGGTCCTTATGGAGGCTTGCCTGGAAGCGGCTTCCTGGGATCAGCCGCTTCGGGTGGCGGTCAACGTCTCGGCCGCTCAGTTCCGCCGCGAAAACCTCGATCGGCAGGTCCGCCAGGCACTGCGACAGAGCGGCCTTTCGGCCGCTCGGCTGGAGCTTGAAATCACCGAAGGCGTCTTGATCGAAGATGTTCCTCGAGCCAAGCGAACGATGGAGGTGCTCAAGGCGCTCGGTGTCCTGATCGCGCTGGACGATTTCGGCACGGGATATTCCTCGCTGTCCTATCTGGAAGCCTTTCCGTTGGATCGGATCAAGATCGACAGGTCGTTCGTCGCCTCGGTCGGCCAGAGCGAGCGATCGCTCGCGATCGTGCGAGCCGTGATCGGCCTGGCCCATGGACTGGGGGTGCCGGTTCTCGCGGAAGGCATTGAGACCGACGCTCAGATGTCGTTGCTCGTCCAGGAAGGATGCGACGAGATGCAGGGATATCTCATTGGTCGGCCGCGGAGCCTTTTACCTACGAAGCAAATAGGGAATGCTTTCAGTGACGCGCTCCGTCGAACGGCCGCTGCTGAGTGAAGGGCGTTGCTGCTCGGCTCGTAACTGTCGCCGCAGCGCCCGAGTCCAAACGCTGCTTCGCCAGACCAGGCCGGTGTTCGGCATCTTTCATTTCGCTGTTCGCAGCCTGTTATCGGCGATTAAAGGAAACTGTCCTCCCGCGACCTGAGTTGTCAGAAACGCGCAGCAATTGCGCCAGGCGCGCGTGGATTTGCCTGAGTGCAGCCTGTTCTTTCGCGCAAAGCGCAAGAAATTCCCTGTTATGAGATACTGGCTGAATCCCCGAGGGCCTCGACGATAGGTCGAGGCCCGTATCTTCCCCGGGCCAATCTGTAAGGTTCCCGCCAGGGCCGTGGACTAGCGTCCCAGAAACAATAACGGGCTTTGTCACATCGGACGGGCCGCCGACCGGCCGCCGCATGCGGACGAAGGGGGAAACGTCGGCGTCGATCGTGGCTTGGCTTGGCAAAATTTGGGGGCCGCGCGGCTTAGGATCATGAGCGAAATCTCGTTCGAGGCACTCTCGACCTGTCTTCTGACCGTCGGCTTCACGGCTGGCTACGTCACCCGCTATGTGCAGTCGCGCAGGCTTCGCCGGCGCCTTGATGCGGCAACGGTGATCCTTCAGACACACGGCTATTTTCTCGATTGAGTTGTGGCGAGGGTGCCGGACGCGTTTATCAAGGATGGCTCTTAGCGGCACTGATAGCTGCGCCGTCGCACGGTGCAGGAGTTGCGCAACCGCAGAGTGGCCTGATGGTCATAACCATTAGCCGAACGGGCGATCGCTAGTTGCGAGGCAGCACTGTTCGTTAGTGTTCGGGATCTTTCATTTTCCGTCGCGGGGGCTCACATGCCATCGTTGCGAAAGGAACGTTGGGCCAATTCCAGGCAAACAGTTTGCTGTCGAGCGTCGTACAGAGTCTGTAGACGTATTGCTTGTCTTCAGCGACCGCATCGTGCGGCGGCTCGATTTTGTTTGCGACAGCAGCCAATGGTAGTCGATCATCCTTGGGTGCCCGGAAATAAATGGCGCCCGCGTCTGCTCGCGAATGCGCCGGTGGAAGCCATTCATTCGTGGCTTTGAGTGAGATGAGTACTCCGATCGTCGTCAGGAAGATTGTTGAGCTCCCGAGCATTAGACTTGCGCGCGACATCGAACCGCTTTTCCGTGAAGGCCTGAACTTATGCGACCGTAAAATTCACAATTCAACTTGATGCCGACGTCAACAGGGGCGACGAGCTGACCGCGGCTGAAGTCTTTCGAGGTCCGAGCAGTTGTCGATGACGTCCACCTTCTTCAAGCGGTCCGTCACATAGCTGCTGAGGTTTCGGATCGTCTGGAGCTTTGTTGGTGGCCTGTCGACCCTTAGTTTTGCGCTGACAACCGACAGGCCGCCATAGATCATCAGCGGCGGCCAGCGCGATCGTAAAGGCGCAACAGAAACACCGCAAAAAATTTCATTTGACGGGCTCCGAGAATAAATACCAAATAAAACTTGCCTATAGCGCAAGCTATCAAATTTCATTCCCTTTGCAATGCAAGCCGATTCCTAATTCTTACTGATGAACGACAGGCCTGGTGTGCATCGATAGTCATGAACCCGTCGATATGTGAGCCCTGGTCATACTTGTCGTGCCTTCTACGTTTCCGCCATCGCCTGCGAGCTGCTCGTGCGGATGGTGGCCGTCGGCAGGACGTCGATACGAAGAGTTGCCATGTTGGTGCGGTGAACAGGAGTACATGATGGGGCGGTTACGTTCGCAAGTCCGTGTGATGTTTTGCGTCGCGATCGCATGTCTTGGCGCATCGCATGTTGCGGCCGGAGCGTCGCCGCGGGCCGAGTGCCACGGGATTTTGCATCGGGATCACGGCTCAATAAGATTTGGTGGTGGCCCGGGGGAGGGAGAAGGGATTTGCATCGTCGTCCTCTCGGAACAGGCAAAGGTTCTCAAGAAATGCTCTGAGGGTGTCTTTTGTCGGGTTCGTGGCATCACGGGCCCCTGCCAAGACTCCGGAGAATGCACCGAGATCAAGCGCGTTAGCGGGGTGCAAAAGCATTGATGCATCTAATTTGTGGCCGATAAGCCTGCTGCTTGGATTCCATCGGTCCGGATCGCCACAGAAGATTAGAAAGAGCAATGAGATTTGAAATGGGTGGAAGGTCGCAGTCCCAAGCTATCCGGATGGTCGTTCTTGGGGGCTTGGCTTTCTTGATCCTGAAATACTACCAATCTCATTTTACTGGCAGCGGTGTACTCGCTCGGGCCGAAGACGCGTTGGCTGCCGATGGGTGTGTCAAGGCAATGTCTCTGTATGATCAGGCCATTGAACTCGGCGCAGGATACAACGCTTATGTCGGGCGTGGTGCTTGCCGAGTCGAATTGAAACAGTACGACGTTGCCTTGGACGACTGGGCAGCCGCCGAAAAAATTGAACCGGACAATGCTGGCCCTCATGTGGCGCGGGCCTATCTGTTTCAGCAACTCAAACGTTTTGACGAGGCGGCGGAAGAATACGACCGGGCTGCGGAGCTAGATTCAAAAGGGAGTCAAATCCCTCTGTTGCGTGCAGACTTTCTTCGTAATGTTGGTCGTCTCGATGCTGCATCGATCGCCTACCGGGGACTCATGACGCGCGAGGATGCGCCAAACGTCGCAAGTCGCGCCACGTTCAAATATGCCGAGCTTCTATTTGTAAAGGGCGATGCCAAGGGAGCCAAGACGACGGTAGAGGAGGGTCTAAAACGGTGGCCTGAAGATGCGCTGGGACTCTACGAGCGCGGCATTTTCAGATTGTCCACTGAGGGACGGGCCGGCAATGCGGCCGATGATTTGGCCCAATCCATAGAGGCCGGGAAAAAATACCGGACAACATCTATCTTACTCAACACGGGTATCGCTGCGCAGACCGGCGAGAAGCCAGACCGAGCTTCCTATTTCGCTTTCGCCGAGCCCTATCTACCGATCGCCATCAATGCGATCCTCTTTCTCGACGCTGCTAGATTGAAGATGGGGCAGGACGGCGCGGACGAACTCAAGAAGAACTTTGACGACATCGAATTCGCGTTGCGACCGAGCGGTTCGCTGCAACCAGCAAAGCTGGTTGGCTGGCCGATACCGATCGCCAAGTTCTATCTTGATGAAATCGGGCCCGACGAGCTCATGGCGCAGGCGGCAAAGGCTTCGATACGTTCGTGGTCCCTCCGATTTGCAGCGCCAATCTTTTCGCGGGCGTTCGTCCAGAGAAAAACGCTGATTTCAAAGAGGCTCATCGACGTCTCGAGGTTGCCGCAGAAAAATGTCCGGGCTCTTCCCTGGAACATGCTCTCGTGACTGCTGAGCTTGGGCGATCAATCCGGTAGCGTTTCCTCAACCGGGGTTAGCCAGCGCGGTGCGACGAAATTCTTTATGGGAACGTCTCTTCAACTCCGTCAACGAACGCCTTCTGAATAGCGTCCACGACAACCGACGCCCCCTTTGCCAGCGATTGGCTCGAGCTCTCGCACAAGGCGCGACCTTCGCGTTCCAGCCAAGGATGGCTGATCAAATCTATGCCGACTTCGCCGGTCAGCACCTTTATCCCGTTTGTGGCCAGCGTTTCGCGTGCAGCTGCGGCGTCGCTCAGGAACTGAACTCGGCAGAGGGCTACCAAGACACGCTTGCTCAGGCCGGCGTCGGAGAATGCCTTCATCTGGTCGATCACGCGAGCTAGATCCGCCAGTTCCGTCGTGGAGGAGATTACGACCAAGCGCGAGATCCTCGCCAAGTCTATCGCGGACAGTTGGCTGCAATCTGAAGCATCGACCATCACCAGCTCAACCCCAGGACGTTCCGCGGAGAAGTCGAACGTAGCTTGCCGCTCAACCAGGATGGTTGGCTTTAAGCCGCGCCGGTCCCGCCGAACCGCCCAGCCATAGGTCGACGACGGAGACTCGTCGAAATCGACAACAACGCAATCGAGCGACTCCGCGGCTTCCACGGCGAAGGTGCGGACGAGAGCCGAGTTGCCCACGCCGCGACGTAGACCAATGAAGCTGATGATGTTGCTCATGCGTCTTCCATGGCGGTCGAATACGGCGAGAGAGACGATTCCATCTTCAGAACCTTAGGCAAGCGAGCCGTCGGGGGGGCGCTCGGATTCGGCGAGGATTGGGGCAAGTAGCCGGAAAAATACATTCAGTCTTGAAAGCCGAAGTTCATACCGCTATATACCATCCCAATGGATGGTATATAGATGGTTCTCAGATGGCCGGAAACGTAACAGAATTGCGCCCCAAAGGGGCGGATTCCGAGAAAATCACGCTCAACCTTGGTTACGTCGACCTCGGTCACATCGAGCTGATGGTGCAAGAGGGGTTCTACTCGAACCGAGCGGATTTCATCCGAACGGCAATCCGGAACCAACTCGATCGTCACGCGGACGTCCTTAAGCAGTCCGCGACTCGAAAGAGTCTGGACCTCGGATTACGGAATTACAGCCGAGAAGATCTCGAGGCGGCGCGAAGGGCCGGCCAGGTGCTGCACATCAACGTTCTAGGCTTGGCCAGCATCGCGCATGACGTCACGCCTGAGCTTGCTCGGGCGACCATTGCCTCAGTCTCGGTGTTGGGAGCATTGCATGCGACCCCGGCGGTCAAGGCCGCCCTTGCTGACAGGACGAGGTAAGGAATGACGTTGGATCAGGATATCGTTCGTGAAGCCACGCGCCTGACCCGCGCCGGCAAACTCGTCGAAGCGACCGCGCTGCTTCAGCGCATGCTCCGCGGTGCAGGCGCGCCTGGTGCGGCCGGCCGTCCTGTCGCGCAGCGTGAGGCGCCGGTCATCGATTTGAAGGCTACCATCGTTGGCAAAACCGAAGCTCCGCAGCTCGTGGAAGCAACCGCTGCTCGACGGCGGCGTCAACCAGCCCCCTTGGATCGATCGACCGGGGGGCGGCGGCTCGAACTGCGAGATCTGGTAAGACGCGCTCCGTCCCAGGCAGATATCATTCCTGATGGCGCAAGGTTCATTGGCGGCAGCTACCGCAATTTGGCAGGAAGCCGGACCTACAAGCTGTTCATCCCGAGCCGCTATCAGAAGCAGCCGCTTCCGTTAGTGGTCATGCTTCATGGCTGCACCCAGTCGCCAGAAGATTTTGCCGCCGGCACCAGAATGAACTTCATCGCGGAAGAACAAAACTGCATTGTGGTCTACCCCGAGCAGCCCAGCGGAGCGAACCACGCGAAATGCTGGAACTGGTTCCGCGCAGGCGACCAACAGCGCGGCAATGGCGAGCCTTCGCTCATTGCGGGCATTACACGCCAAGTCATGCAGGAGTATTCGGTCGATCCAAAGCGTGTCTACGTGGGAGGATTGTCGGCCGGCGGTGCCGCCGCCGCCATCATGGCATCGACGTACAGTGATTTGTATGCGGCCGTCGGCATACACTCCGGGTTGGCGTGTGGCGCGGCCAAGGATGTCTCCTCAGCGTTCGTCGCTATGCGGCAAGGGGATAGAGCAGAGAATGCTTTTGCAGGTGCAGGCTCCCCCATTCCGACGATTGTATTTCACGGGGATCGCGACACCACGGTATATCCAGCGAACGGCGATCGCATTATCGAGCTGTCCCTGAAAACAAAGAATCTGAAAAGGAAGGAAATCCGGGGGCGCGTGTCCGGAGGGCATGAGTATAGCCGCGTGGTTTTTACCGACCCAAGTGGCAGAAGCATTTGCGAGCATTGGAGCGTTCTTGGTGCTGGCCATGCGTGGTCGGGAGGTAGTCCCGCGGGATCATACACGGACCCGCGAGGGCCGGACGCGACGAGAGAAATGCTACGTTTTTTTCTAGACAACTCGTCGAATTGGTCAGTCGGTCTCAATGAAATTTGTCCTTTTCAATGTTAGATGCGGGTCAGATATCTATGAAGAAAGCAGTCGTCTTCCTGTTTTTAACGAGTTCGTCCGCCTATGCTGATACGTGCAGCACCAAGGCAGCTGCAGCCTTTGATTTGTTCAACAAAGGTAACATTGCCTACGAAGGCCAGGATTACGACACCGCTCGGCAGTACCTATGGCAATCGGGAAAGGCTTATGCAGCCGCAAGCGTCGATTATTGCACGGGCGATCGGGCGACGACAATGGCGAGCAACGCCGGAGTCATGGGTGCTGACATACATATTGTAGAGTGTGTCAGCAAAAAATACTCCACTGATGTTGATGACTTAAAAGGTTGCTTTGACGTTCTCGGTTCCTACGCCAAGATCCGCATCGAAGAATTAGTGCGGAAACAGAAGGGTCAAAGCGTTACTTTCACTGCTGCTCCTCCCGACCCTCAGTTCAGCTCGCAAAACGAACCTCGTAGTATTTATGAGGCAACAGTCCAATGTAGGTCGGATCAGGAAGGGCGCGGCGTTCCACTATCCTGCGTGCAAACTCCGGTTGATCTTCACAACGGGTATTGGCGATTCAAGCTGAGTTCCGGATGCAACGCATACGGATATCGAGCGACAGTCGCCACGCACGATGACGGCGGTCATTGCATTCGGCGTGTGATTGCTTTCGAAAAAAATAAATCATCCGACGTTGGCAATTCAGACCTTTCTGGGAAACCTCCGTACACGCTCGACATGATTGTCATCAATAGGGGGGAAGACAAGGGCGATGATCGACAAAATAATATGGCGATATGCTATGAGGATCGACAGAACGGTGGCACCTGCGATTAGGCGTTTGCTTATCTTAGCACTCAGCGTCCGTCTTCGATTTTAGCCGGGCTCTGCCTGGCGCGCGATGGGACGGTTAGCCTAATGAACGCCGGTCCTGCGCGACAAAGGACGCCAGGAACTTTGTATGGTCGGAAAATAACTGCAGCCTATCTATGTCTAAGGGCTCGCGAAGAAATTGGAGGATGAGTGTGTCGGCGCCACTCACGAATGTTGGACCAATACCACAGAAGAAAAAGCCCAGTTTACGCGCCGCCTCCGTCAGTGCGGGCAATCCAGGATCATCCAAACGCGCCGAAAGCTGGATCGTAGACGTGCTGGAATTCAATGAAGCAGCAAATTCCGCGTGCAACTTTTGGAGGAAGTCAGATCCGATCTGGCCGAAATTCAGCGATGTAATGCCAAATCCGTCAGCTGCTGAGCTAATTGTCGAGGCCCGTGTTGTGAGTGTTTCGTTGTTTGCGTGGGTTACGCTGACCCCAAGCTTCTCGTAGATCCTCATAACGGCATGGCGATACGGGTCAGGGATAAAGACAGCCCTTGGCTCGGGATTATCGAGAAAGCGAAAAGTGGTCACAAAGCTTTGCCTTTGGCCATAAGTGGGAACCGGCATATTTTTGGGGACTAGTCCTTCAGGACAGGCGCCGAGCATGAGAGAGCACGCGTACATGGCGGCATGCTCGTCGTTTTGCTGTGAGAATGTGTGCATGGTCAATGGTTGCGCGAAGATACCGGTTAGTCCGAGTTCTCGCGCGATAACGAACAGCTTTTCAGTCATCGCCTCGAGTAAATGATGTCCACGATAGTGCGGAAGGACGAGTGCCTCCCCACGCTCGGCGATTCTCGAGCCTGGTAAAAGCTCCAGTGCAAGGTGCCCTATGACTTCATGTTGCTCGTTACGAGTCACAACAGGAACGATCTCGCCGCTGGTTACTTTCTTCCAATATTCAGTGGGAGAAAAAACCTCGGGATGGAAATAATGGTCTCCGTAAATCTCCGAAAAGCAACGTGCTATGCCTGTCGCGTCGTCTTGTCGGGCTCGCTCTATCTCGAACTGAATTTCATCCGGCATTCAAAGTCCTCGAAATGCGGCTAAAACTTATACTGCTACGAGTAGGCTTCAAATCAGTCGTCTAGATAGCCCTGTTGCCAGACACGACAATTGCCCACAGCGTAGACGCCGCCAGCAATGCCATGAATCCCACCGTTGCCGGGTGCCTCCCGAACTCTCCGCTAAAAAGTTGCGGCACCGCCAGTAGCGGCACTGCGAAGATCTCCACCAAGCGCGTACGAAAAGCTCCCAGTCGCAATATGACCTGGTCTTCTGTCAAATATGTCAGAAGGCCCAGGGCCGCCGTGGCAGATATCAAACAAAGAACGATGAAGCTCGGCGGTGTCAGACTTCCAAAAGTCATCACCAAGCCTGTCAGAGCGCCCCCCAATAGCGGAATGAAGATTCGAATTAATTCAGCTTCACCCTGTTCGCAGCTCCGCGCCCAGACTTCCATACTAATCGTTCGCGCTCCGATCGCCAGGACAGCCAAGGCAATTCCGATAGTGAAATCAGCAGACAATTGGTCTCTCGTCAGGGAGACGGCTCCAACGTATCCAATGACGCAAGAAAAAACGCAAACTTCAGGCAGGGACGGAAGGGTGCGATCGCGCAGCGATTTCACCAGCTCAAGAACCAGGCTGTCGAGCAACAACAGGGCAGTGGCGAACGGAGCCGACAAAAACGCTATCGCTCCGAACCACCCGACAAACGTGAGTCCGGCTGCCACAAGACGGGCGATCGCCATCCGCGGTTCTCGTGGCCGAAGTTCTGCGGGTGACGGTCGGTGCCAGAGCAATAATAGGAGAATCCCTATTAGGCCACGGTACAGCAATAACGTCCCAAGTGAAATGCTCGTAGTTCTGGTCAGGTAATCCACGCCAACGGCGACGCCCGCTGTAGCCACCAATACAAGTGAAATAGCAGCAGAAAGGCGCATTGGAGTAACCCATCAATTTCGCAATTCCGAGAAACAGCATGAGCGACGCGGCAGCGAAGGCGCTCGACCGCGGATTGAGCAATCAACCCTTACAGGTAAGCTCAGACGGCACTTTTTCCTTTTGATCTTTCAAGAGATCGACGACCATTTTGCAGGTCGTGGGACTCGCATTGCAGATCTTGACCCAATTCGGATAGTCGGCATCGCGAGGAGCATTGAACATGCGAGCTGAGCTGACTGATGCTGCAATACTGGAGCAAGCGTTCATGACCTTCCGATCATTTTCGTTCTCTTGATCCTGACGCGCTTTTTCGTCTTGTTCTGCTTTTACAGCCTCTTCCAGCGCAGCAGGGCTGCACTCATATGCAGTCTTTTGTTCGTTATCAGACAGCATTTGTTGCCAACATGCAGTATTGCACTTGACCGTCACTCTTGCCCCACACGCCTTTTCCAGGTTTTTGGCGTTGTTAAGAAGTATGCGAACCATTTTTTCATTCGATTTACTGCGATCGCATTCACCTTTCTGTCGGGCTGCCGCAGAATCTGCGAAGAGGCCCGAAACTGATGCCCCCAATGCTGCGTTAAATTCAGGACTAGAAGCATTATATCGTTTCAGTGCGTCATCACACTGATCGGCGCGCGAGCTTTGCGTTTGAAAAGTCAGGGCTGAAAGAATTGCTACGACACTAAACCAGGTGCGACCTGAAAGACGGGAACGGCCATCGGCATACATTCGAAACTTCCAAATCAAAGTAAGGACAATTGGCGGCTCAACTAATTTTCTCGGACGCCGGCGCGCCAAGAATGCGAAATGAAGCCTGTATGCTTGGGGTGCGTGTTTGACTGTCCAACCAAACATAGCTTCAATATCAAACTCTGATCGTATTCTTGATTGCAGCAATTGTGCAAGCTGCCGCTTCATCACCTCCCAATTCATTCTGCGTAGCTACCACCGGGAAGTGCCGCAGATGATGCGGGGGCGGATCCTTTTCCCCAATTTCTTGATAGCGATAGTCTTTCCTGGACCTATTACCGTCTATCTTCGGAGCGCTTCAATCAGAGGGGTAAATCGGGCCAGCTCGCGATCCCAAAAGGCGGTGTCCTCAGGGAAGCGTTGACGAAGATCTTGCAGGATCGCCTGACCCGATCCCGCAGCTTCCAGGCCCTGAGACTGATTGCGGTTCTCAAGATAGCCAATTGTCAGTTTGAAATACGATTTTGCAAGACGATATTGCCACTCGATCCGTGCTGGATCGAGTTCGACGAGGCGCTTCATGATGGAATGGCTTTGCTGAAAGGATTTAAGGCCGCCGATTAGGTCGTTGGTCAATAGCTGCATCGTGCCAAATCGTTCGTAGTCAGCCTCTAGCTGTTCCTGCCAGGACATTTCATGCGGCTCGGCCTCCGCCACGACAGCTCTCATTATCGCCGCGCACTCGAATGAGCTCTTCGCAGTCTCATAGTCTTCGTCATCTGCGTCCAATTCACCGAGCCTGAACGCGAATTTCGCCAAATGACCGTACCAAACGACAGATTCCGGATCTGCCGGGTCTATCCCAATCAAGCGGTCGGCGATGTAGCGCCCCTCCTGAAGGTGCTGGCGGGCCAATTGCCGCTCACCAGCAGTCTCGCAGGCGTTCCCGATGATCTCAAGCGACGTCAGAAGGCTAGCTTGTCTGCCGGAATCATCAGGTGCAATCGCTGCGAGGTACTTCTTGATCAGCAGCGCCTTGTTCAGTGCGTCCAGGGCCCCCGGGTAACTTTGCCGATCCATCAGGATCTTGCTGATCTTGTAGTATGATATCGCCAGGTTGTTTTGGCGGATGTCGCTTTCGGGATTTTCGTCGACGAGAGATTTTTCGAGGGCGGCAGTCGCGTTGAAATTTGAAAACGCCTTGTCCGCGAGTCCCAATTTCAGAAGCGTATCACCTAGCTTGTCGTGAATGGCGATTAGCCCATGGCGCCAGTCTTCCGAGGTCGGGGCTGCCGTCTCAAGACGTTCTCGTATCGAAAGAGCAGACAAATAGCTTGATATCGCTTCAAGCTGCTGATCGCGCTCAACGAGCATATTTCCGTACGTTTCATATGCCACGGCAAGATCGAGCTGGCAGTCGGGATTGCCCGGTTCGAGCGCTACAATGCGCGTCAACAGATCAAGATGTTCGCTAAAGCGTGAAATCGCGCGCTGTTCGGACGTGACATCGGTCGGAATGGGGGACGCATTGTCGGCTGCCTCGACGCCGGTCGCAAATGTCGTCTCCCGCATCGATTTGCGGAGTTTGTCGCGTTGTTCCAGCCATTTCACGTTACCGGGCTTGAGGACAAGAAGTGAAACGAAAACTGAGTCCGCCGCGGCAAAACCATGGAGCGCCCCGCTATCGTTGCCCGCGAGCTTACGCATATAGCCGACATTGTAGTGACTGAGCGCCAGTCGTTCCTGCAGATCGATATTATCAGGATCTTTCGACAACATCAGCTTGGCGATACGGAGAAGCTTCTCGAAGCAGACAAGCCCCTCGTCAAGATCGACGGATCCTTGCAAGGCAGAACCCAGGCTGAGAAGCACTGAGCCCCACTTTCTGAGAATTTCGCGATTGTCCGGTGTGGAAGCCGACAGGCTGGCGTATTGTTTTGCCGCCCGATCGTATGCGTCGCACCCCTCACGAGGATGACCGTTCCGGTCCAGAATCCGACCGATCAAGCGGTGTGCCTCGGCAAGTTCGGTCTTGCATAGGAGCCACTCAGGAAAATCCCTGAGCGCCGTTTCGCGCTTGTCGAGTGCGCGCCGGAGATGTTCGATTGCGTCTCCGGGGCGGCCCATTGCTTCGAGACGCTTAGCTTCCTTCTCGGCACTCTCCGCGGCGTCGCGCAAATCCTGAAGAGCAAGATATGATTGGAGCGTTTCGGGATCGGAATCGAGCGATCGTTCCTCCACTGCCGGCGCGTTCCCAACATCAATCGGCCATGTCAGGGAAGGGATATCAGTCGGATCAAATACGATCCTGAGCCAGTGCAACTGACCGCGAATGTCGCCTGCAACCAGTCTCCCTCCTGGAAGAGCGACGAGCGACGTAATGCGGCTGTCAACCTCCAGGCAGGCGAGCTCGTCACCATTGTCTGGATTCCATATGCGCACACAATTGTCGCTGGCGGCGGTCGCGAGGTAACCGTTTGTCAAAATCGTTATGCTGCGGCTTTGCGCCAGTTCGCCGAGCAAACCGGACCGATGGCCGGTGAACCGGACCAATTGTGTGCCATCTTGCGGGTTGTAAACGCATATGGCGGGAGCATGAGCGAGAACGAGGCGTCCATCCGGCAGGACGGCCATTCCGCGAACGATGGCGAGCTTCAGGTTGCGAGACTCCGTGCCTTTGTCGAGGTCCCAAAACCTCAGGACTGTCTCACGAGCTCCCGAGACGAGCGTTCCGTTCGGATGCATGGCCATCGCCAGTACGGCCTCGGTGTGACCTTCAAGCCGTGCCAGTTCGTCGCCGCTCTGGGTATCCCACAGGCGGATTGCGCGATCCCCACCTGCGGACGCAAGGCGACCGTCCGGTAACAGCATGATCGCATGAACGCCCGAATCGTGATCTGCCAGTCGTCGGTTGTCGGATGTGCCATCTAGATGCCACAGACAGATCGAGCCATCTCGCGACCCGGATGCCAACCGGTTGTCGGAAAGCTCCGCCAGCGCGAGCACGTCGTCGCGATGACCGGTGAAGCGCTTAACTGCGGTGAAGGAATTGGAATTCCATACTTTGATCGTTCGGTCCGACGATCCGGATGCAACATGTCCGTCAGAAAGCGCCCATAGCGCAAGAATCTCCTTGTCGTGGGCTTGTTTAGCTGTTCCGCCGATTGCGGTCGAACAGTCGACCACATGAATGGCTCGGCTATCCGCAGACCGGAATGCCAGCTTGCCTTCGGGAAGTGGAACGAGCCGTCCGACAGCCTTGGTATCAAGACGCAGACGTGCCGTTTCAATTCTCTCGTCGACCTGCCAGAAGCAAACAGTCCCATCCTGCGAGCCCGATACGAGGCGACCATCGGGCAAAGTGACCAATGCCGTCACCACGTCGGTGCTGGTGGAAAGATTCACATGGTCCATGCAGTCGTCGAGTTCCCATATCCGGATTGTCCCGCTGTCGCGTGAAGCGGAAGCGAGCCGGCCGTCCGGCAGCTCCGATAAGGCGGTGATCTCGTCGGCGTGCCCTGCAAGGCAATGGGTTTCAGCCCTCTCCATCGCATTCCAGATTCGGATCGTACCGTCCTTTGCTCCGGATGCGAGGCGGCCATCGCCTAGAGCAGCGAGGCAGCTAACGCCTGTTGTGTGTGCGTTGATCGACGCGACGCATGTGCCGGACTCGAAATCCCAGAGGCGGATGGTGCCGTCATCGGAGCCCGAGGCCAAGTGCTGGTCGTCGAGCTGAACAAGGGCGCGAACCGTCGCCGTATGTCCCTCGAGTTGGAAACGAAGTTCAAAAGACCGAAGGTCCCAAATCCTGATGACTGATTCCCTTGAATTCCCGACAGCTGATGCGAGTGTGTGCCTGTTCAGGAGCGCCAGGCTGCCCACCGGCCCGTCGTGCGAACCAAGGGTCGCATATTCCTCACCGGTCTCGGCATGGACGATCCGAATCGACATGAAAGAGCCGACGGCCATGCGGTTGTTTGGAAGGCTGACGAGCGCGGTTCCTAGAACGTCGAGACTCTCGAATCGGGCGACTTCCGATCCTGGAGGCAGCATACCGGGGCGCATTGGCACGATTGCGGGAAGCGAAACGACTTGCCTTGCGTCGCGGAGAAAGTCTTGAAGGCCATCGACGCCGACATCCATGAGGCGTCCGATCAATTGCGGCGCCAACTGGCGTTGGTCGCGCAGGAGAATGTCGGCGACGAGCTGAAGAGTGCGGCCAATGAGCTTTTGTGCCTCGTCGAAAGCGTAGCTGTAGTCATCCACCAGGCGGTGGGCGCCGAAGACCTCGAGCTTTTGTTGCAGCCAGTCCGGTGACATCAAGATCTGACCGAGCCTGGGCAGGGCTCCGGCCATGTGAAGCTGATAGGGCAATTCCGAGAGGCTTCGCTTGTTGTAGCCCGGTGACCCATTTCGTACGAGCTGGCGGGTGTCGAAGTAAGTCGAGAGCGCCTGGTGTAAGGTCGTGCTGGCCGGCTCGTAGTGTTGCGCGCGCACGACATCGATCAGTTGCCGGTGAAAGAATTGAAGGAGCGGCTGATCGTCGATGCGCCGTTGCACCAGGAAGGGACTAAGATGCCTATGGAGGCGAATCCACACGGTTGGCGGCAAGATCTTTGTGCGAACGGAAAATTGCTCGGATGACACCGCCTGCATGACGTCGACATCCAGGGCGAGAATCTCGGTCAATTCCTTGACACTGAGCCCGTCGCGCGCGGCGCAGAGATAACCAAGGACGCGCGTGACCAGCGTCCGCTCGTGATGATGAACTGCGGTGAGTTCGTGGACAAATTGCGCGATCAACGCAGATGTATCGCCTGCGAGCACATGGCGACCGCTGCCGACGATGCTTGAGCTCTTCCATGCTTGAGTGATGACGAAGCCGACTCTCATATAAAGCGGAGAACCGCCTGAAGCCTCGAAGCGGTCGATCAGGTATTGCCGCTGTTCGTCACGCAGGCTGCGCCCTGCCTCCAGTTCCAGTGCCAGCAGCATCTCACGGCCGCTGTCGATCGATAGCGGTTCAATCGTCAAGAATGCATGTGCTGGAAATCGTTCGCGCAATATCCGGTAAGCGGCGCTGTCAGCTTCGTAGTTCGGGTCGTCGAGCGCCGAGATTACGAGCCGGATGGCTACCGGAAGTTTGGACGGAAGCCAGCTCAGCCGGTATGGCTTGTTGAGTTGATCGAGCGCATCCAGAACTATCGCAACTGGCTTGTCGATGGATGATAAAAGCGTTTTGATCTGATCGCAGAATTGGTTGATCTCAGCCTCGTATGCCGCTGGCTTTTCTACGATGCCGTGCGCATTGAGGTCCTCTACGAGCGAAATCAGCAGGGTTCGGATATCGGATGACGCAGCACTGGCGCCGACGAAACGGGAGACTACGGGATGAGAGGAGGTTGAGACAGTCGCGGCAGCGGCTTTCGCCATGAGGGCCGACTTCCCGAGCCCCGACCGCCCAACGACAAAAAGTGGATGCTCTGCGGATCCAGCTACAAACGCTGAGATCTGATCCAGTATGCGGTTGCGGCCGACAAAGTTCCGGCACCTTTCGTCGGCGAATGTCTGGTGAGCAGAACGTTCGCTTTGCAAGGCCGCGTCGGGCTGAGCCTCGACCGCTTCGACGAGCGCGATATGCCGATCAATCGACTTCGTCAATGCGCGCTCGGCTGCAGCGACGAAGCTTTCCAGATACATGTCGTCAAGTCGTCCGTCGAGGCCGATCATCGCTTGTCCCACGAGGATGTCGTCGTCGGGTAGCACGCGTCTCAGTTTGGATTTCAGCAGTTCGACGTTCTCCTCATTGTCGTGGTAAATGCTGGATGGCGTCAGCCCCGCTGCGGATTGGTCGGTGAACTCACGAACGAAAACCAGCGCCTCGGTGTGCCCGACACGATCTGGTGAGTTCGCGCTGCTATCGGAGAGGGAAATGGTGGCCAGCCCGGGAACGCCAAGAAGAATTTCTTGCTCGGTCAACGACGCGAAGTACTTTTCACGGACCTCGTGTCCAATCCGGTTGAGTGCGATGTTCGCTTCGACGGCTTCCTGGAGGATCGCTCGTACGCGTGACTCATGATCGAACCAGGCTTGTGGTGGCCTGAGTTCTGGGATTTCGTCTTCGCGCGAACGCAAAGTATAGGCGCCGGAAGTGCTGATTAGGCCGTCGGGAGCAACGACATTCTCGTCGAGCTCGTAAAGCGTCGAGAGCAGTGAAGTATCTTGCGGACGTTGCTCGCGTTCCAGCCACGTTAGCAGTGTCTCATATTCCATTTTGGGTATGGCATAGGGTAGCGGCACCCAGCCGTAGCGACTGCCCATCAAGATCAGGAAGTTTGGCGGTGGATAGCCTTTCGCTGCTCGAACTTCGCCGAGACAGATGTCCGATGTGCGCTGATTAAGCTGAGCCTCGACGTTGATCCCCCAACGCAAGTCGAGTGGAAAAAATTGATAGCCCCGTTCCGCGCAATAGCGATCGAGGTTCGGGAAAACGCGCGTCTGAAGCAGTTCGCGCTCCTGTGCAAAATCGGCAAAGGTAGAGGAGATGAAAAGACGAAAGGCCTTCACAAGCATTGGAGTTCCCAAGCGCTTCTGGCATTAAGCGGAAAAGTATAGGCTATTGTAGAAATAGAGCGGGAAAGGGCCAGCCCAAAAAAGCAGTTTGCATGTGTCGCTCCTTTGTCGCCGTGGAGCATGATTGCGACTGGCAGTCTTCGGTGGATCTCCTGGCAGTCAACCGCCAAGCGTTTTGGTCACGCCATCGCCCGGAGCGGTAGGAGTCTGGAGATATGACGTCGGGGAGGGCGGTGGCGTCTACGTCAAATCTGCGTGTTTTATCTGAAGGGCAGCCGCTTTCTCACCAAGGCTGAAAAATGCAGCCATATTGGTCGGAACGTCTATTCGCCGGAAAGACGCTAGCTGTCGTTGATTGAGCTTCAAACCAAGGGTTTCCTCGAGCCATCTCGATTCCAGCAAAACATCGTAACGCAAATACTTGAACATGGGCCCGGAAGGTGGATGAGTTTTTCCGAGGTTTGGTAGGTCAAGCCCGAGCGGCCATTCGACTGGACAATCGCCCAACCAAGTCATCAGTGTTGCGATGAGATGCTGCGATTCGGACATCTGCGCCGTCAACGCCATGAGCGTCATCCCAATATTTCCGGCCCAGCGAAGATCTTTTGCGGCAAGTGCAGAGCGATAAGATCCTGTGCCGATGGACACGATCATCAGGTCGCGTGCATTGGCCGGCCATGAGATGCCGTACTGAGGTAACGTCGCCAACATGAAGAGCTGAAATGCCGGATTATTGTGCGGCGTGAGAGCTCCGTCGATAAACAGCCCTGGCGGCTCACCATCGACGATGTCTATCGACTCGGGATCAAAAAAATGTGGCGCTGCCGCGCTAGCGCGGACAATATTGACCAACGGATAATGCTTGTTGCCGGTGAAGGTGCCGTTCGGGCAAGTCTCCCAAAAGTGGCCCTTTGGATTGTTGCTCAACGTCCAGGCGCTGCCGGTGTCCAGCCGCTTGGTGATGATGCAAAGACCAGTTTTCAAATCCTCGGATCCAAGCGTCCGGTCCCCGATGAATTTCGTCAGCTCCCTGACAAGGTTTCTCTTGTCGAAGGTGGCTCTGAAGCCGGCGAAGCGCCAAAAGCGCTTGCGAAACACGGACGGAGCCAGCGCCGTTTGGAGTTCCTTGATTTCCGAAACTCTCATCCCCATGGCGAGGGCGGTAGCGAGAATCGAGCCGGCCGACGTACCTCCGATCAGATCAAACCAATCGCAAAGTCGAGTTGGCTTTCCCTCGATTTCATCGATGGTCTTTTCAAGCTGGGCCAAAAAGGAAACCGATATGGCGGCACGAACGCCGCCGCCATCAAGCGCCAAAATGCGCTTCGGCCCGGGTCCGAATAAATGACGATCCCTTGAACTGGGGGCGGCTTCAGGAGGGGAAAGCAAGGTGAATGTACTGCTCGTGTTAAGGTCATGATAGAGCTAGTATAATTGGGCCTCCGCGTAAACACTCATTGTGCCCTACCGTTCGACCCGAGCAAGCCTCCCAGAGTAGTCCAATGATCGTCCTGCTCGTGGAGGTTCTAAATCTGGTGCTGGTGCCATACATCAAGTAAGTATTCGATTTGGCGTTCCAGGTGACTTGAGTGGCGGTGAACTTAACCCCGTGTGAGCTCAAAGCCTCGATCGATGAGAAGGCGCAGATCAACGGCGCGCGTTTTTTGCGGAGAATTTGTAGGTGACGTCTAGCGGGACTAATCTCGTTCTTGCGTTAAGAGTCGGAATAACAGGCGCACGTAATCTTTCGCCCGAGCAGTTGCCCAGGATTCGAACTCAAGTAACTGAGTTCCTGGTTAGAACGCGCGAAGAACTCGAGCGTCTAGCCCTAAAAGACGCTGCACGAGGGGCATACTGCTGCGCCGGCGGCGAACCGCCCCGACCAAGGCTCAGCGTTCTTTCTCCATTGGCGGAGGGCGCCGATCGTTTGCTGGCGGAAGCCGCCCTTGCGAACGGATACCATCTGTCGTGTCCGCTCCCGTTTGCCCGGGAGGAATACGAGAAGGACTTCGCGTCCGAGGAAAGCAAGCAAGAATTTCGTCGTCTGCTGCAACAAGCCGGTACGTCCGTCCTTGAAATTGATGGTGCGCGGGGAGACGCTCAAGCCGCATCATACGAGGCGGTCGGTCGCTTCGTCGTCCGCAACTGCGATATTCTGGTGGCAATTTGGGATGGGCGGCCGGGGAAGGGGTTCGGGGGAACGGCTGACGTTGTTCGATTTGCCACGAACCATGGCCCTCCGGTCTTCTGGATTCATGCCGACAGGGAGACCGATCCCGCTTTCTTAATAGACGGCCAGGACTTTAGGGCAGCCCCGAAGGGCGACGCCGGATGGAGCAATACGCTCCACTGCTACCTGGAACATCTGATAATTCCACCGGCAATTCCCGTGCAACATGCTTCGACCTGGTTCGAGCGCGTAGCTAAGTTTGGACGTTCTCCAACTTTGCCTCCGTATCTTACTTACCTTAAGCCTGTGTCCGGAGCGCACCGTTGGATATGGCGTGCTCATAGCTGGCTACTGAGAACGGCAGCGGGAACGATTGAGGTGCCGGCTTGGAGCAGACCACAAGTACCAGCGAATAAGGTGGCTGCTTACTGGTTCGCCCATTTCGGTCCAGCAGATGCGTTGGCAGGGGCTTGTGCCCGCCGCTACCGTTCATCCTATGTGTGGGTGTTCGGACTTGCTGCAATCTCGGTAATATTTGCCGCGATCGCTTTGGTCGTTCCACCGACAATCCCGATCAAACTCACGGTGACCGGAATTGAGTTTATCTCGCTGATCTCGATTGGCGTTATGGTATTCGCCAACGAACGGCAGCGCTGGCATGAACAATTCCTCGAATTTCGACTGCTCGCCGAGCTCTGCCGCAAACAACAAGCCCTATCTCTGTTTGGCTGGTCGCTCGAGGGGCCACCCGTTACGGAAAAGTTGGCGGTCTTTCGCCCAAATGTTCCGTCGGCTACCGGCAATTGGGTCGGTTGGCTTTTTGGGGCACTCCAGCGTGCCGCTCCGATTTCCGAAGGAATTTTTGACCGCGATCGGATCGAAGAGGCACGAAATGAGGCGCTGCGGGATCTCATCGACGATCAGCTAGCCTATCACAAAGCGCGGGCGCTTCAGAGTCAGCGGGCCAGTGATCGTCTGGGGCAGGTTGGCGAATATCTTTTCATTGCCGTTTTAGCTCTCGTGGCGGTCAAGCTCGTTTCGGTCAGCTTGCATGCCGACCACCTCTTGATTCTTGTCTTGGGGTTGGCTGCGGCGATCCTGCCCGCGCTTTCCGCCGGCTTCGTCGGAATACGATCGTACGCTGAGCTGCCACTTTTGGCCGATCAATCGCGCCGCATGCAAGCCGAGATGAGCGCCGTCAAATTGCAGGTTCAACAGATTGATAACTCCGAACCTCTTGCGTCTCAGCTTCTTGGGTCTGCCATTTTTAGCGTGGCAACGATCATGTTGCAGGACATTCAGGGGTGGGTTCAGCTCTTTAGGGCGAAGGTAGTTGAGCCTGGGTGAAGAACCGTTACGACGAGAGCGACAAACGCCCTTTATGCTCAGCTCTCTAAAGAACCGAGGGCGGAAGGCGAAAGCGCGCAACGGTAGGGAGCCCGCAGCAGGTAGTTTCTTTTGGCTTGGTTGTTGGGATGATGACTACGTCTGAAAATGAATCGCCCGAAAGGGCCGACTTTGATATGCGCCCCTCGGCCGTACTGGCGATTGGTGTCGCTGGAATTCCGGTTTCCGACCTGGCGTCAGGACAATGTGCGAAAGAGGTGGAACGCCTTTTTCATCGCCTATCTGAAACGTTGGAGGCTATGGTGAAAAGCCGCCCGACATTCTTTTCTGCAGCCAGGCCCAGGTTGCGTTGTGTCAGCACGTTAAGCGCGGGCGGGGCTCTTGAGGCGGCGAGGGTGGCACGGGATGTCGGCATAGATCTGTCGTGTGTGCTGCCATTCGAAGCCCCGAAATATCTTGAGGGCTTTGATCCGCGTGATCGGTCGATCGCCAAGGAATTGATTGACGGAGCGTCAGCCTGTCTTGTTCTGCCCGGGACACGGGATGAAGATGATCGGGCGCATGATCGCGCTTATGAAGCCATCGCAGCAAATGTCGACATTCTTTTGGTGGTCTTGAACGAGCGATTACCAAATCCCGATTGCCTCAGGGGGCTGTTTCAATCGGCGCTTTCGTCCGGTACTCCGATTATCTCGATAGACTCAGAAAATTCCAGGCCGGCGCTTTTGTTGACGCGGCCCTTTCACGACGAACTGACGGCAGCGATCACCGATCTTCATAAGGAGGAGTTGCCGGTCGATCTAATGCCGCTTGTCCAGAGTATCCTGCTTCCACCCGCGGACTCGGCTGTGCGTCGCAGTCTTGAGGATCTTGTTGCGGAAATCAACCATCCGCTCGCGCTTCGCTTCGAGTATTCGATGATGCTGAAGTTGTTTCGAGTGTCTCGCATTCCAGTAAAGTCTAACCGCAGGCTGCCGGACAAGGAGCACGGTCAGCACTCTCCAGCTCATATGGAGGGCCTGAGCTCTTTGACTGACGATCAAGACTACATGCAACGTTTGCGGCGCTTCGACGCGCTTGCGAGCTACTACGGTCAACTTTGCAGGTCGAGCGCCGCTACTGGCTTTCTTGTCATTATCATCGTCGCCTTCTTGTCTGCATTGGCTGGAATGATTTTCCCGTCTCTGTCCGGGGCATCCATTGCCATCCAAATTGCGATCAATATTGTCGTCCTGTTGGACGTTACGTTAATGAAGCGTCATCGATGGATGGAGCGATGGCTTGATTATCGCGCCATCGCCGAGAGGCTTCGTTGTTTGCGATTTCTTCATCCTCTGGGTTTGGGCGACGTGCACAAATCGAATTTTCTCGACCGCAAGCGGCAGTCCTGGATCGACTGGTACGTCAGGCGCTGTTGTTTTGCACTTGATCCTCCTTCAGGACAAATCCTAAGCCGTGACGTTCCGAAGATAGCCGGCGCTCTTGTCGTCAAAGAGATCGATGTTCAACTCGCTTACCATCGGCAGTCCTTCAGGCGTTTCGGAAGGCTTGAGCATCGGCTGTTCGTGGCCGCGTATGGCGCGTTGGCTGCAACCGTGATGATTGCCGTCGCCATGGGAATTGCCGCGCAGTTCGTCGGAGGCATCCAGGGCATCTCGTGGAGGCAGTCTGCCTTGCTTGCGCTAGCTGTACTCCCGGCCGTCACCACGGCCTTGAACGGAATTCGGGCAGATGCAGATCTCGTTCAGCTAGTGGAGCGTTCAGCGCTGGCCGCGGTAGCCCTGACCCGACTTCGTCGATCAATCAGAGGTGCAGTTCTGAATTACGATCGTATGGCCGCTGCCGCGACAAAGGTCAGCCTGCTCATGGGCGATGAACTGTCAGAATGGCGATTTATGCTCGAGAACCGCCGCTTGCGGCAATCACGAAGCTCCGAGTGGAGGAAACGTTAGCGCGATACGAGACTGGAGCACGATAAGGGCAACGAAAATCGAGTGCGGGGGTACACTCGCGCTAGCGGCGCAGGTATTGCTTGCGGTCGGGCTTTGGCTCTCGTTAAACGATGCAACGGTCATCCCGACAAAATGGAATGCGAAGCTGCTTCACGCGCCATGATGCGAGAGTATGGCTTGTGGTCCTCAAACAAAGACCGCCGCCACTCGGTTGCCCCGATGTAGCGGCGGTCCTTTAGTCGTCAGAGCGCGGTGGTTCGGCCTGGTCAGGCACCCTCCCGCCTAGCGGGCGTACCAATACCCCCACCAGCGATGGGAGACCGGCTGGGCCTGCGCCTTCATGGCCATGACCTCTTCGACTGGACGAAGCTGCGGGCCATAGATCGCGGGCGGATAGACGTCGTCCCAAAACACGTAGCCGGTCTGGACGTAGGCCGCACGATGGTGGTGGTGAATGGGTGCAAGCGCCAGCTCTGCGGCGGGAGCCATTGTTGTCGTCAAAGCGACGCCGAGTACGGAAAGGGCAATCGATGGAACAAGGGCGCGGAGGCTCATTGGATTGAATCCCTATTGGAAAAAGAGACGTGGAATAATGCGGCGGGTTCAAAAAGTTGCAAGGGCGTCCGGCCGCACCAAATGCCGCGGTCAAGTTGTCCTCGGGCGCATTGAGCACGTCGGCTGTCGCGATGGGCCGGATCAAAGCCGTCGAACGCCACAGCCGGAATCGTCAGGCACCCATGAAGCAACAAGTGCCGGCGCGCGAGAAAGATCGTGTCCGACGCTGCACACCAAAGATCTCATGTGACCGATCTTTCGCCGCCAGGAATCATGATGTCGACACACTACTCACTTTTCATGAGGGTGACGCTCTTCAGGATGGACTCATGGTTTCTACTTCTATCTCCGCATCCCTCTTCTGCTCCGGTCTGGTTTTGGGATACGCGCTGCGCGCGCTAAATGCACCACGGAGGGTGGTGAACTTGTTCCCCTCCGTCTCGCGATCATCGGCGAAGCCAGCTCCGACCTCCACCTTTGGGCACGCCAGACGGGCCTTCTAGGCTTTCGTCCGCCGCGGCCGACGCGCGGTTCTCATCCATTCAAGGGGACGACGACATGAGTGCGCCCAAGAAGGACGCTCCACGGCGCTACATTGTGGACGGCGCCGGCCAGCGCGTTCTTGTCGGCTTGACGATCTCGGAGACAGTCGAGTTCGAAAGCCTGGATAGGGTGGATCTGCGTCCGGACGCCGGCCTGCCTGGTCAGGAGCTTTGTATCCATCGGGACAAGCACGACGAGCGTTGGCTGGAACTTTATGCCAAGCACGAGCGGGCCTGGAGCCATTGGATGGCCGAAACGCGTGATCGGTCGAAGCCCCATTTGCTCAACTAGTTCATGCGCCGCTCGCGCGTTCGCCGAGCCTTGGTTCGCCCCGCCATGGACTCGCGTAGGGACAGGCTGCAATGGCCCATCACACCGCCAGCATTCTGCTTCCCTGGATGCTCAGCAAAGTGAGGTTGCCTGTTGCATAGGCGCCCGTATCGATGTTGACGCGGTTCGCCAGAAATTCCGCGCTTCGGACCGGGGTGTGACCATGAACGATGTGCTTTTCGAACCGCTCGTCGCTCTGCAGGAAGTCGTCTCGAATCCAGAGCAAGTCACGTTCCGTCTGCTCGGCCAATGGAACGCCCGGGCGGACACCGGCGTGAACGAAGAAGAAGTCTCCGCAGGTGAAGCTCAATCGCAAATTGTCCAGGAATTCCAGATGCTCGGTCGGCATCGCACGGATCAAGTTGCGCAATATCGTCGCCGGATCGTCTCGCGCGAGATCCGGAGGTGCAAGCCCATAGGACATCAATGTCCTGACGCCGCCGACGTCGAGCCAATCCTCGAATAGTGAGGGGTCTTCGAACACCTTCACAAAGAATGCCTCGTGGTTTCCCTTGAGGAAGACTGCGTTTCCCCTGCGGCTTCGTTCGATCAGGATGTCGAGAGTCGCGCGCGTGTCCGGGCCGCGATCGATGTAATCGCCCATGAAAATATCGACCGCATAATCCGGCCGGCTGCAAGTGATGTCGGCATCGATCACCCGCAACATCGGCTCGAGCAGATGGGCGCAGCCGTGGATATCCGAGATTGCATAGACGCGGATGCCTTCGGGCAATCGCGGCTTTTGAGCCGGCGGATGTGGCCCGGTCATGGCGCGCTGTCGGTCAGGAGGCAGAAAAGATGTCCCAACGTCGCAGCTACCAGAGAATTTCCATCCAACGCGAGCATTGTCGGTGTGCCGCCGTTTTCCAGTTGGATCGCGCCAAAAGAAGGGCGCGGCAATTCTTGCCCATCAAGCACGATGCCTGCATGGAGGCCAGTGCATTCGATTTGCATCGCTGCCGCGGTGAGCATGGCAAAGATGCATGCCTCGACGCAAAATCCGCGATACACCCGGAGATGGCAATTCGAAGAAATTCCCGTATTTGATTCGCCGCGTTCTTTTCGCGGGCACTATTGCGCCTCATGCTGAGCCGAATCGTGCTTGCATCGCTCCTCTGCATCGCATTCGACGTGGAACTTGATTCAAAATAGGGCAGCGCGCTCGTCGATATGTCAGCACTGTGACGACATTCTAAGCTCGCGCGACTTCCCGACACATGTCTCAACAAGATGCGATCGTATTCGCATCGCAAAAGTTTTGCGTGCAGCGCCACAATGTCGCTGCGATCACTCAACACCTTCCGCTCGGGGAAGTGACGAGTCTTCAGCATCACAATGAGCGTCTGACACTCTCTCGATACGTAGAGGTTCGTATGGCTGTTGCAACTTATGGTTCTGGGAAGGCTTACTCGCCGGCGATGTCGCGCGGTAGTGCCCTTCAGCGGCCATTTCAGATCGTCATTATCGCTGCCGACTTTCTGCTGATCCTTCTGAGTTACGTCGCCGGCTCCGCTCTGTACGGCTTTGCGACGGCATCTGCCGCCGATGGCGCTTCAGTGGGTGCCGGACTCATCGTGGGCCTTGTGTTCATCGCGCTTGCCTATTTCCAGGACGTCTACGCCACGCACCGCCTGCTGAATCTCGTCTGGCAGCTGCGCAAGGCCGTCTTCATCTGGCTCATTTCGCTGACGGTCCTTGCTGTCGCGGCATTCCTCCTGAAGTCGACGGACAATCTGTCTCGCGGCACGGTGATTGTCTTTGCGGCAATGGGTGGCGTCGGATTGATCAGCCTCCGCTTCTCCTGGCAGATCGTGCTCGGCACCAATTTTGCCAGAAGCCGACTGGTCGATCGCAAGGTGGTGCTCCTCAGTCTCAAGCCGCTCGATTTCACGTCGGGCCGGTTCAAAGATCTGCGACGCAACGGCTTCGATGTCGTGCGTCATTTCGTGCTTGGTATCGACGATGGAGATGGTGGCCATTGGGAGCGAGAGGTGCGCGATGTCATCCGCCAATCGCGCCTCGTGGATGTTGACGAGTATCTTCTTGCGATCGACTGGAATGAATTGCCGATGCTTCGCAAGCTCGGCCATTATTTGCGTGCCGTACCGCAGCCGGTGCGCCTACTGCCCGACGATTCCATCGCCGATATCGTCTCGCGCCCCTTCCTCCCGGTCAGCGGGACCGTGGCGGTGGAGATTCAGCGGCCGCCGCTGAGCATCTTCGAGCGCTTGCAGAAGCGCTGCCTCGACGTCGGTGTGGCGATATTCGCGCTCGTCGTGCTGACGCCACTG
>Ga0105237_10001728_pt1 | contig 28217 bp, 29 predicted proteins | sample KBSC24metaG_FD_81520 | JGI IMG/M metagenome (GOLD analysis project Ga0105237, IMG submission 81520) | Corn rhizosphere microbial communities from Kellogg Biological Station, Michigan, USA - KBS C2-4 metaG | ecosystem: Host-associated > Plants > Roots > Rhizosphere > Soil | place: Michigan, USA... | reverse complement strand
GAAGAAGCCGGAAAGCCCTCGGTAGACGTGCTTTTCGGTGACGCCGTGCGGATGTGGATGGTACCAGAGAGCGGCGGCGGGTTGGTTGACGGTCCACTGGGCGTCCCAGGTCGCACCGACGCCGATCATCTCGTGCGGGCCGCCGTCGCTGCGGGCGGGTACGTGCATGCCGTGCCAGTGCACGCTGGTGGGTTCGGGCAGGCCGTTGGTGATGGTGGCCGCAACGGTCTCGCCGCGGCGGGCGCGCAGCGTCGGGCCGAGTACGGAACCGTTGTATCCCCAAGTGGGAGTGTGCTTTCCGGGCAACATCTCAGTGATGCCGGGTTGTGCCGTGAGCTGGAAGCGCCGGACGCCGTCGGCCCCGACCTGCGCGGTCGCCAAGGGCGGGATGAGTAGAGCCCGGGATTCCCCGACGACACCGGGGGCGGCGGCACCACGCACGCAACTGGCGGCCGACAAGACGAACGGTGTGGCGGCGGCTGCCTGTAGCAGTCGTCGTCTGGTGATCACTGATACTCCTCGGGTTTGACGTCCGATGACCAGCGTCGTCGGCGCCGACGTCGCAAAACACCTCCGAGAGGCCGCGGTCGGCGACAGAAAGAGCGTCCTGCGGTGTCTTGTGCGAAATCGGGCAGCGTGCTAGTGGCACACGCAGGCCGTGCGGTTCTCTACCGTGGATGGGTGATCGACATCCACGCCGTCCGCGGCCCGTGGAAGGCCGCTCGGTTCCTGCCGTTGCTGCTCACCCCGGTGCTGCTGCTGGCCAGCACGTTCCCCGGCGAGTATCGGGTGCCCGCTGTGTATTGGGTGTTGGCGATTGCCGAGTGCCTGTTGTACCCGCTGGCCGGCCGGTGGCCGCTCGCCGTGTCGGTGGTCATCTCCGCGCTGGCGCTCCCGATGTTCATGATCGAGGCCTGGGGGCCCTCGGAACTGCTGCGGTATCTCGGCGCGGTCGCCCTCGTCGAGGTGATCGTGCGCTGCAACCGGACCAGCGGAGCCCTGGCGACGGGCCTCTGGGCGGCGGTCGTGGTGATCGGGATGTGGAACAGCGAGGGCCAACACTTCGTCGTGCCGCCGAGGCTGGTCGATGCCGGCACGTTGGTGGTGTTGCCGGTGCTCCTAGGGCTGTACCTGCGCGCACAACGCGAGCTGACGCGCAGCCTGCGGTCACGAGCAGCGGAGGTGGAGACCCGCACCCGAGCCGACGAACGCACCGCGCTGGCCCGCGAGTTGCACGACCTGGTGGCGCACCACATGGCGTCGATCGTGTTGCGGGTGAACGTGGCTCGGCGCGTGGCCACCGATACGAGCCCACAGATGCGCGCGGTCCTCGACGACGTGCACGACACCGCCTCGGGGGCGCTTGCCGACATCCGGCGGCTGTTGACGGCGCTGCGCGATACGCAACCGGACGGGGTCGTCCTCGTCGAACCGGATGCGGTTCACGACGAAATGCTGGCGGCCGTCGACCGGGTGCGCGCCGCCGGCTTCACGGTGCACACCTGCATCGACGCGGATGCCGAAGCGCTGGACGCCATCGGGCGGCTCACCCTGCTGCGTCTGATCCAGGAGTCCCTTACCAACGTGATGAAGCACGCCGACAGCGCCGTGCCGGTGGAACTATCGGTCACGCAATCGGATTCGGGTATCGATGCGCGCGTGCACAGTGGCGGACGGGTGCACGGCGGCGCCGCTTCCCATGGCATCATCGGCATGCGGGAACGCGTCAGGCTGGCGGGCGGCACCCTAATGGCCGGGGCGGACGAGACCGGCTGGCAGGTCAGCGCCCACCTGCCAGTCATGCCCACCGCGGCGGCGCGATGACATCCCCCGTCGCCCCCGGGACCACCGTACTTCTCGTCGACGACCACCGGCTGGTGCGCGCCGGACTTCGCATGCTGCTGGACTCGACGTCGGACCTGAAGGTGATCGGCGAGGCCGCGAACGGCGGCGACGCCATTCGCCTTGCCGCCGAACACCATCCCGACCTGATCCTGATGGACCTGCGCATGCCCGGGGTGGACGGGGTCGAGGCGACCAGGCAGATCACCGCAGCGCATCCGAAGTCGAAGGTGCTGGTACTCACCACGTTCGGCGATGACGACCATCTCTTTCCCGCACTCGCCGCCGGCGCGTCCGGGTATCTGGTGAAGGACACCGAACCCGACGACCTGATCGACGCCATCAGGCGCACCGTCGACGGCGACATCCTGTTCTCGCCAAGCGTGTTGCGCCGACTCGTCGAACGCGCGCTGGCCACCTCGCCGTCGGACGCGAATACGTCTGTGACAGTGGAACTGACACCGCGGGAACGCGACGTCCTCAACCTGGTCGGCGAAGGTTACGGCAATCAGGAGATCGGCGACCGTCTACACCTCAGCGTAACCACGGTGAAGAAGCACATTGCGACCCTGATGGACAAGACCGGCTGCGACAACCGGGTGCGCCTTGCGGTGTTCGCCGTCCGGATTGAGTAGTCCTACCCATGACTTCGACGCCCCCGTCCGGAATCCTTGACGGCATGAGTGACGGGTTTCCCGAGTACACCAGTCGCGAGTCGCGAACGCGGCCAGCGGGACTCGGCAGGATGTTCTGCGTCCTCGCGGTGCTTGGCTACGGGCTGGCGGGGCTGCTCGACCTGTCGATCGTCGGCAGCCGGGGGTTCGCCGCGGACTTCGATGTCGGCACCCGGACTGCTCACGCCGCGGGCACCACGCATGCGGCGACCGGCCTGCTGCTGGCTGGCGCGGTGATGGCCGTTGCCGCGATCATCCGAGGTGGGGGTCACGCGGTGCGGGCCGCCGGCGTGCTTTTGCTGGCGGCAGGGGGAGCAACCGCGTACGTCACCCTGCCGCTGCTCGCGTATTACGGTTGACCGCTTGGCATCTCGCCGCGAGTGATGGCTGTCGCACATCCGCGTAGGCTGGTATCGGAAACGGCTGATGGCCCCGCCGATCCTCGAAGGAGATTCTCAGTGCCGCAGACCGGACGATGGACCGGTGACCCCGTATGGCTGGCCGACGTGCTCAGGGCGGAGGGAGTCAAGCTCGTCGAATACCCGGGCTGGCGCGACCGTGGCCACGGCGACTTCAAGGACATTCGCGGCGTCATGGTGCATCACACCGGGTCCGACACGGCTACTGCCGAATCGATCGCCGACGGGCGCCCCGACCTGGCAGGACCGTTGGCTCAACTGCACATCGCGCGGGACGGCACCGTCACCGTCATCGCGGCCGGCGTCGCGTGGCACGCCGGTATCGGCATGTATCCCTGGTTGCCGACCAACATGGGCAACTGGCACATGATCGGCATCGAGTGCGCCAATACCGGGACCAGTCCCACGGCCCCGCACCGGCAGAACTGGCCAGACGCCCAGTACGACGCCTTGGTCCGGTGCTGCGCGGCGATCAACCGCCGCCTCGCGCAAACGTCCAGCCGCACCATCGGGCACAAGGAGTACGCCGGTCGCGCACAAGGCAAATGGGATCCCGGCGCCATCGACATGGACATCCTGCGCCGAGACATCCAGGCCCGCATCGGCGCCATCCCCGATCCGGCGCCGACACCGAGGCCACCCGCCCCGGTCGGCGAGTACGCCGACATCCTGCTCTTCTCCGGCTCCACCGGTCCAGAGGTCGCCGAGCTGCAACGCCGGCTCAAGGAGGCCTACGCGCTGTACGCGGGGAACCTCGTCGTCGACGGCCTGTTCGGCCCCGCCACCGAGGCCGCCGTCAGGGAGTTCCAGCGACGTACGCCCGGTCTGAAGGTCGACGGCATCGTCGGGCCGGCCACCGCTGCCGCGATGCGGTTGAGAGTCGTATCGCACGACCAGGCGTTCGCCGGCGTCGACTAGCGGGGCTGGCCCGCAGGCGGGGCCGCGCTCGGCATGGCGACGACCGCGAGGGCCGTCGCCGCGCTGACGATCAGCACGCCGATGAACACCGCACCCGCGCCGGATTGGATGGCCGCCGGGCCGACCGACCGGATGTCTCCGGGGCCGAAGATCGAGTTCGCGATCGCACCGAAGATGGCGACGCCGACGGCACTACCCAGTGACCGGGCGAACATGTTGTTGCCCGTCACGACGCCGCGTTCGTTCCAATCGACGCTGGACTGCGCGGCGATCAACGTGGGCACAGCCAGCAGACCCATGCCAGCACCGATCACGAAGCACACCGCTGCGACGACGGCGACGTGCGGCCGGTGTGCCATGGCCACCAACACCGACGCACCGACGGTCACCAGCGCGGCCCCCACCACCGCGGTCGTCTTGAATCCCCAGCGCAGATACAGCTGCCCCGCGACGGCGGCCGTGGCCGGCCAACCGATCGTCAGTGCAGCCAGCGCAAGACCCGCGACGATGGGGCGCACATGCAGGGAACCCTCGAGGTAGGTGGGCACGTAGGAGGTCAGCCCCATCAACATGGCGCCGACACCGAACGCGACGATGGTCGTCGCGCACAGCAGCCGACGGGAGAACACCCACAGGGGCAGAATCGGTTCGGCCGCTCGGCGTTCCACCACGACGAAGACGCCCAGCAGCACCACGCCCGCCGTGAACGCGCCGATGCTCTGCGCGGAGCCCCACGCCCAGGACTGGCCGCCGCCGAGGACGGCCAATATCAGCGACGTCATCGCCGCCGCCAGCAGCAGCGCGCCAATAACGTCGACCGACCGCTCCCGGTGGGTGACCGTCTCGTGAAAGTGCCGATTGAACATCCACGCCGCCAGCAGGCACAGCGGGATGTTGATGAGGAACACGCCACGCCAGATCCCCAGCTGGGAGAACACGCCGCCAAGCAGCGGCCCGACGACTGACGACACGGCCCACACGCTGGCCAGGTAGCCCTGCACTCTGGCGCGTTCGGCCACCGTGTAGATGTCCCCGACGATCGTCATCGCTGTGGGTTGCACCGCCCCGGCGCCGAGGCCCTGTATCGCCCGAAAGACGATCAGCGCAAGCATGTTCCACGCCGCGGCGCACAGGATCGAACCAACCAGGAACAGCGCGATTCCCAGCAGCAGGACCGGTTTGCGGCCGAACACGTCGGACAGTTTCGCGTAGATGGGCGTGGTAACCGCTTGTCCCAGAAGGTATGCGGAGAACAACCAGGGGAACTGGTGGAAACCGCCCAATTCGCCGACGATCGAGGGAATGGCAGTAGCCAGCACCGTCGAGTCGATGGCGACCAAGCCGGTGCTCAGCATGACGGAGATGAGGACGGGCCCGCGCTCCGAGCGGAACCCGACCGCTTCCGTTGACGTCGAGCTCACGGGCTACGAGCCCGACGTCGGTGCGTGGACGAGCTGTTCGATGCTGGCCACCAGCGCGTCGGGTGTCGACAGCGCGTAGTCCTGGCCGTTGATGCGCACCGTGGGGGTGTGTTCGACGTTGGTCGCGTCGGCCATGCCCGCCACCAACCCGGTGTAGGTGCCTGCGTTGATGCAATCGGCGGTGGCATCACCTGCGCCGGCTTGGAGTGCCAAGTCGATCAGCGCGGCGTTGTCGGGAAAGTTCGCCGCGCGTTCTGAGGGCTGGTGCGCGTAGAGCGCCGTCTTCAAGCGCCGGAACGCGTCGATCGATTCGTCGGCCACGCAGTAGGCGGCGGCGCCTGCGCGCGACGAGTAGTCCCGGTTCGGCCGGTCGAGGATGGCGACCATGTGGTAGTCCGCCGCGACCGCGCCGGTGTCGATGAGCTTGTCGACGGTCGCGCCGAAGGTGTGCTCGAACTTGCGGCAGTACGGGCACAGCGAGTCCTCGTACAGCGACAACACCACCGTGGGCTGGCCGTCGGGGTCGGTGATCAGGTTGCCCGACGTCACCCGGATCGCCTTGGCGTCAGCGGCCCAGGCGGTCGGATTGGGGGACGCCATCAGCGCACCCGTCACGGCCGTCATCAATGCCACCGCGGTGACGGTGGCCCGGGTCAGCTGACACAAACGTTTGTTGTAGGGCACGCAGCGAGCCTATCGCCCTTACCTGCGAGGGAATCGACGGGAGCGCTCCGCGCATCCAGACTCGTCATCGAGTAAAGCGACTGTCACGAAAGGGATTCCGTCATGAGCGACATGATCACCAACTACCTGGCCTGCTGGAACGAGACCGACGCCGAGGCCCGCCTGGCACTCCTGGACCGGCATTGGAGCCGGTCCGCGACCTACGTCGACCCCTTGGTCGCGGTCACTGGGCACGACGACCTCAGCGCTGCCATCGGCGCTGTCCACGAGCAGTTCCCAGGCTTCGTCTTCACGCCAGTCGGCGACGTCGACGCCCACCACGATCAGGCCCGCTTTCAGTGGGGTCTCGGGCCTGCCGACGCCGAACCCGTCATCATCGGGTTCGACGTCGTCGTGACCGACGCGGACGGACGGTTCGACCACGTCCTGGGGTTCCTCGACCGCGTTCCGGGCTGACCGACGGGGACGGGTCGGCCGGGGGCCTGGATGGGCTCCAAGAATCCATTGAGAATCCATCAAGGTCCCCGGCACAGACTTCGAGGCATGACCACGATTCCGCACGTCAGGCAATCGGCGAAGCGCAACCGGCTTGCCGACCTGGCTCCGTTGTTCGACGCGCTGGCCGACGTCGCGATCCGCCGCGACGTGCCAGGCCCCGAATTGCTCGCCAGGGTCGCGCAGGCGCGCCAGGCGCTAGCCGCCATCGCCACGGCTCCCAAGCCCGGCGAGCCCTACTCCCGTTCGATCCTGCGTGTCGACGACCAGGTCGAGATCATGGTCGCCCGCTGGCGTCCCGGGCACCGTTGCGCCCCGCACGACCACGGCGGCGCAGGCGGGTTCGTCGTAGCCGTCGAGGGGACGTTCCAAGAGCGCAGGTTCCGCTGGGACGGTCCTCGACTGGTGGTTGCCGAGACCATCACGCGGCCCGAAGGTGGAGCCATTGGCATTTCGCCCGACGACATCCACGACATGGGTGCCGAGGCGGGCGGCCTGAGCCTGCATCTCTACAGCCCGCCGGCACCCGGTATGCGGCTGTTCGACCTGGACCGCGAAGAAGTGCTGGAACTGGTCGGAAACTACGGTGCCTGGATTCCCGAAGGCGATCATCTGCGCATACCGTTCGCGGACGTCGCGCCCAAAACCCAAACAGCCCCGTTGATTTGGGTGGCCCACACCACGCACTATCGCGGTGGATCTGGTGAGTTCGCGGTTGCCGCGGCCACCATGGCTCGCGAGCTGGCCGCCGTACATCCCGACGCCGAGGTGGTGGTCTCCGGGCTGCACCACAAGGCTGACTTCCTCGCCGAGATGGCCCGGTTCGCGGGCTCGGGCCGGGTGCTGAACCAGCTGCACCTGATCAGTCATGCCGGGATGTACGGACCCATGTTCGGCTCGACGGACTGGCCTGAGCAGTTCTCGCCTCACGAGTGGCGGACCATGACGATTCCGTTCAGTCCCACCGGGCTGGCGCACTTCCACGCCTGCCGCACGGCGCGCTGGTTTGCGCCCTTCTTCGCCGACGTCTTCGGGGTTCCGGCGTTCGGCAACCACAACTACACCACCGTCTCGGCCCGTAAGGAGCACTTCGCCTGGGCGGGCCCCAATCCGACTGCGCGACAGGACCTTTACCTGATCGCCGCGCCCGGCAAGAAATCGCATGGGTGGGCGGGCAGCATACGCAAGTATCTGGGCGCCGCCGCGGAGGCGCCGCTGCAGAGCGTCCCAGCCGCGACGAAGCCGGAGCGCTCCTACGATCGCGTCGCCGAGCTCTACGATCGCGCCTACGCCGACATCAGGGTCCGCGACGCGGAGTGGAAGTGGGTGGCCGACCGTGTCGCCACGACGCGCGCCGAGCTCGGCCGTCCCTTGCGTGTCCTGGAGATCGGCTGCGGCAACGGTGCCCTGCTCCGTGCCATCGACGACGGTGGTGACATCGACTTCGGGATCGGGCTCGACAGCTCGGCCGGGATGCTCGACCGGGCGCGCAAGCGCAATCAGGACCGGGCCCGATTGCGGTTCGGCAAGGTCAACGGGCCTGCGCTGGACGTTCCCGACGATCACGTCGACGTGGTGATCTCGTTCTTGTCGTTCAGGTACCTGGACTGGGATCCGGTGATGGCGGAGATCCGCAGGGTGCTCGCGCCCGGCGGTCGGCTGTGGGTGGTGGACATGATCGAGCACCCGGTCCGCGTGCGTGAGCTGGGCGTGCTGGCGCGGTCGGCCGTCGCGCACCTGCGAACGCGGCGTGCTCGGCCGCAGTTCACCGCCGACCTTGCCGAACTGACCAGCCATCCGGACTGGCGGGAAATGCTGCGGCACAATCCGATCCGGGCCGAGCACGAGTATCTGTGGTACTTCGGCAGCCGTTTCCCCGGCCGGGGGCTGGACACGTTGACGGCAACCCCGTCCCAGCGGGTAGTGGCCTTCGATTCGGGTCCATTGCCCAAGGGCCTAACCGCACCCCTGACCTACCCATGACAACCGCGACTCCGTGCCTCGGCATCGTGGACTGGGGCATCGGCGGCGTCGGGCTGGTCCGAGCCCTCGACCGGTTGGCGCCCGGTCTGCCGCTGCTGTACTTGGCGGACACCGGGGTCACCCCCTACGGCCGGATGGGAACCGATGAGCTGACCGCCCGCCTCACCACCGTGGTGACGGAACTCGCCGCGCGAGGGGCCACCGAGGTGGTGTTGGCGTGCAACGCGGCCAGCACGGTGGTCGGACGGCTTGCCGCGGCGCCCGTCCCGGTGGAGGGAATCATCGGTCACGGCGTGGCCTCCGTTCCCGACGAGATCTCCGGACCGGTGGGGGTGGTTGGCGGGCGGCGCACCATCGCGGGAGGTCACTACCGGCGCGGGCTGGCCAGAACCGGCCGGGTGACGCTGTCGCGGGTGGCGCAGCCGTTGTCAGCGCACATCGAGGCCGGTCGTGTCGGCTCCCCGCAGTTCCTCGCCGACCTGGCACGGATTGTCGCGCCGCTGCGGCGGGTCGAGGCCCTTGTGCTGGCCTGCACCCACTATCCCGCTGCGAGCCGCTGGTTCGCCGCCGCGTTACCGGACGCGCTGCTGATCGACCCGGTTGAGCGGCTGGCCGCAGCGGTGGCCGAGCGGCATCCGCAGGCCTGGCATGCCGAAAGCCCGTCCGCACGTGTCTTTCTCACCACGGGTGATCCCGACGCGATGCGCAACGGGGCGGACCGAGCCTGGGGCGTGCCGTTGACGGCCACAGCGGTCGCGTGCTGAGCCGGTGAGAGCAGTAGCCGCTACCGCCAGCAGCGCCTCGAAGAGTTCTTCGAAGTTCAGGTGTGCCACGAAGTGGCCGCCGGGTCGAACGTAGTGCGTCGCGTCCGGAATGCGCTGCGCCAGTTCGCGTCCCCAGGCGGCTGGCACGAGTTCGTCCTCGGCTCCCGACCAGACGTCGACCGGTACCCCGAGGTCCTCGGGCGCGAAACCCCACGGCAGTGCCCAGGCTCGGTAGTCCTCGATGACGCCGGAAGCGCGCCGCAGTCCTTCGTATGACACGTGTGAGAACGCGTCGAATCCTTCGGCCCGCAGCACGGCGGCATCCGCCTCGCCCAGTTCCCGAGCGGCCAGGCGACCGTTGAGGGTTGGCACCGACCGGGCGATCAACGCCATCGTCCGGAAGCATTGGCGCGCAACCCACGGCGCCCGTTGTGACAGTCGGGTGTACGCCCGGTCGAATGACGGCAATTGGGCGAACACCCCCGGCTCGGTCAAGGGTAGGGCCCCGGCGATGATCGCGACCCGCGTCACCCGGGACGGCATGGCATGACCAAGGGCCGCGGCGTACTGCCCGCCCATCGACCACCCCATCGCCGCGAACCGGTCGACACCGAGTTGATCCAGGAGTTCGGCGACGTCGTCGGCCCAGTCGAGCGTGGTGCGGCCAGGTAGCGGATCGGACAGCCCGATCCCGGGCCGGTCCGGCGAGATCAGCCGAACCCCAGTCCGTTCGGCGAAGGGCGCGGCCGCGGCCACGTCGAGTCGTCCGACCAGTCCGCCGTGGGCGCTGACCACGGCGGCGCCGTCGGGTCGGCCGAACTGCGCGAAACCCAGCGAGCGCCCGTCCCTCAGGCGCACGACGTGATCGTCAATGCCTCGATGTGGAGCCACGGGTGCCAGCCTGGCAGTGCGCGCGCGCCGGCACCGCCGAACGGTGAGTTGGAGTCTGGCTGACGGTTAGCTGGCCGACAACACCCTGGTGCCGCGACCGGCCGCTTGGGGGAGTGTTTCGGGATACCGGCGATGCAGGCCGTCGATGAGCCGGTGCGCTTCGTAGAGCTCACGCCGCAACGTGGACTGCTGCTTGCGATCGTGCGTCGCGCCGCGGACGGACGTGCGAGCGCCGCGCCGCTCAGCGGCCTCGAGTTTGTGCGAGATCTCGGCGACGTGCTCGCCCAGTTCTCGAAGAAGTGCCCGCGCCTGCGCCGCGCCCGCGTCTTCGACCATTCCTGGATCGTCTCACCGATTCCTAATGTGCGCGCGTTGGGGCCCCAGAAAATTTACGTCGTTGCCCAAACTCCAAGGCCGCGTCGCAAAATGACGGGCCGCGCGCCGCACTCCGGGGTTGCCGCGGCGGCGGGTCGGCGATGACGGCAACGCCGACTAGAGTCGGCTCGCGGTGAACGCGGCGGCCTGATCGACCATCCCGTTCATCGGGTACATGGCGTGGGCGATGGTGGGTCCGCCACCGACGGTGCCGTCGCAAATCGTGTCGCCCGGCGCGCACAGCTCGGTCGTCTTGCCCGCGTACGCCGGGCCGATCACGATCGGTGGCGCGCCGTAGTCACGCAGGAAGACGTCCGACGGCGTGCCGAACAGGGCCACCGCGGCGACGTGGTCGGCCACCGAGGTCGGCAGCGGCATGGGGATGTAGGAGGCGTACTCGGGCGGTACGCCCGCGGGCACCTCGGCTGAGGTGACGAAGCCGGCCACGACCGCGCCCTGGGAGTAACCGCCGAGCACGATCCTGGTGGCGGGGCAGTTCGCGGCCATGGCTTGAACGTGGCTGCCGGCGTCGCGGATCCCGTCGACCACGGTCCCGGCGAAGGCGAGCTGGTCGGCGAAATCGCTACTGGCGGGATAGTCGACCGCGTAGACGTCGACCGTCTTGGCGCCGGCCTGAGCCCGGACCGCGTCGACGAACGCCTGTCCCACCCCGCCGACGCCGGGTGGCTCGCCGGTACCCCTCGCGAAGACGACCTGGACGTCGGGGCACGGTTGCGCTGACGCAGCTGGTGCGCCGAGCGCCATGGCGCCGAGAGCGACGGTCGCCGCTCCAACGATTCGTGCGATTCGGCGAACGTTCATGTCTGGCGCCTCCCTACGCTCGGCGGCCTCGGACGCTCGTGTCTAGACCGTCGAGAAGTGGTACCCGGATGTTTGCTGTTCAAACGAGCCGGGGTGAGCAGGTGGCCGACAGTCGAAGCCTAGGCCGACCACCGGTCCCGCGGCCGCTAACGGTTCGAGCAGTCCAGCGAGACGGAGATCGTGCGCCGGAACACAATCTCGACATTTCGGTCGCCGAAGCGCTCGAACCGCCTCTGCTCGCGCGGGTTGGAGACGTCGGTAACCACGCACTCGTCGAGAGGTGCGCTACCGATGCGGTTGACCTTGACGTCGAAGCCCTGTGCCTCGAGCAGGCCAATGGTGACGTTCGCCGACTCGGCATTCGCGTGGGCTGCAGGCAAGGCGGCCAGTAGCCCGACGGCCACAGCGGCTGCTGCGACGGGGATGGACAAGGCGGCTCGCGTCGCTGTGAATTTGCTGTTTGTGAACATGACTCGATGGTGCTTGGCACCAGGGGGTCGTTGCATGGAGGAAGTGTGGAGATCAGCAGGAGATTGCGGGCGGGTCAGATTCCGCCGCAGCTGATTCGGAGCGCCTCGACTGCCGCGTGGATGCTCGGGATGGTTGCCGGACCGTACCTGGTGACGATCTGCTCCAGAGCGCGGGTGACGTGCGGACCCACGGCGTTGGCGGCCAGGGTCTCCTCGGCGATGACGATGCCGTTGACGAGGTGTGCGGCGCGCAGACGGCCATCCCCGGCGACCTCGTAGCGCCAGTCACCGATCAGGATGCGTTCCGGCTCGGATCGGAACAGGCCGCGTCGCGCAGGCGTGTGACCCACCCCTGGGAGACCTGCGAACACGTTGACCACCAACGCAACTCCGCCCGCCCCGGACAGTGCGGCCGAGACGACACGGCTCACCTCAACGGAGTCGAGCCCCGTCATCACATGCTCATCGGTAGGACGAACGACGGCGTGATGGTTTCGCCGCTGCCGGTGTGCCGCACCGCGGTGCCCGCCGCGTAGAACTCGACGGTGTGCAGGCCCCATGCGTAGTTGGCGATCTCGAACTGGACGCCGACGACGCCGTTGGCGCCGTCGCGTTCCGCCTCGGCCTGCATCCGGGACATCGCCAGTTCCCGTGCCTCGTAGTTGCCCTGAGTCCACTGCGGCATCTCGGCGTTGCGCCCCGCTTGCTTGAGCGTCTGCATGAATCCCTGCACCGCGATGTGGAAGACGCAGTTGCCCATCACGAATGCGACGGGGCTGTATCCCGATCGGAGCAGGGTCGTCATGTCCTGCCCCGAAAGGTGACTGCTGAAGGCTTGTCCATTCGGACGGCGATAGGCGCCGGGCTTGGGGGTGTAGCGCACCGCGGTGCCGACCGCGATGAACTCGAGGTGTTCGCCCTCGCCCTGGTGTCGCCATTCGAGTCGTACGCCCACGACGCCGTCGGCCTGCAACTGGTCGGCTTCGGCTTGCATCCGCGACATCGCGTTCCAGCGCGCCCGATACGTCGCTTCGGTGAGGGTCGGCAGCTCCGACTGCTGTCTGATTCCGCTGAACTGGTATCCGACGTGATAGACGGATACACCCATGACGAGGTCGATCGGTTCGAAGCCCGCGCCGTGCAGGAGGGCGAACTCGTTGATCGACAGGTCGGAAGTGAACACCTTGCCGGCGTGCGAAAGTCGTTCCCCGGCCACCGGGTCGAGTTGGTTCGGTTGCATTGGGCGCACCTTCCGTATCGGTGCGCAGAGTGTAGGAGTCGATCCTGTGAACCGAACTGTTTCGGTCGAATGTCAGCCCTGTTCGACGACGTTGTCCCCGCCGGAGTTGTTGATCTCCGGGGAGCCCGTCTTGTACGTGATCTTGTTGTCGAAACCGGACGCGGTAATCGAGCCGGAGCTGTCCACGGTGACGACGTTCTCGATGCCGGATACGTTGACGCTCAGGCAGTGTCCGGTGAGCACGATCTTGTTCTCCATGCCGCTGATGTTGACGCTGCCTTCGTTGCAGGCGATCGTCTTGTTCGCGCTGATGCCGCCGATGGTGACGACGCCGCCAGGCGTGATGGGCGCCTCGGCGCTCGGCATCTGGGGTATGGACACGTTCGGCGGGCTGGGCAGGTTGGTGAGGACGCCGCCGCCACCGGAGATGCTCGGGGGGTCGTGGGGGCTGCCGGCGATCGACGTCCCGTCGGAGAACACGCGCGTGCCGAACACGGCGACACCCGCACCGACCGCGACGCCGCCGACGAGGATCGTCGCGACGATCAACCACCACCAGGAGAAGCCACCGGACGACCGTGGCGTCGTGGGATACGGGCTGGAGTACGGGGCGGTGTACGGCCCGGCGGAGTACCCGGGTGGCGGCGGGTACGTCGGCGGCGTGTATCCCGGCGGAGGGGGCGGTGGCGGGGTGCCGTAGCTGCCGTACTGCGCCGCTCCGAATTCAGACGTGCCTGTTCCCAGTTCGGACGAGCTTGCCCGGAGTTCGGATGCGCCGGCAACGTCGGAGAGGGAACGTTCCAGATCCCGGATGCGGGCCTCGGGGTCCTCCTGGGAATTCATGCGCCGATGCTCCCACACCCAGGGCTCTTCGTGGAATGGGTTGGGCCGCGCCCCGGATCGGTGTCGCGCGCCTCGGAGGTCAGAGGAAACCGACGTTGCGTCGCCCCGGCCCGATCGACGGCACGGGATCGGACTCGAGGGTCTTGGTCAACAGTTCGTGGTAGATGTCGCGGAAGTCGGTGGTGATCTTCAGATCACCGTCGTTCAGATCGGTCAGGCTCGGCTCGTCACCGTAGAAGCCGCCCTTCACCGGTGCGCCCGCAAGGAAGACGGGGCCTGCCGAGCCGTGGTCGGTGCCTTGGGACGCGTTGGCGGCGACGCGGCGACCGAACTCCGAATAGACCATCACGACGAGCTTCTTGCCGAACGAGTTGGTGCGCATGTCCCGCAGGAATGGGGTCAGCGCCTGGTCGACCTTCTTGAGCAGGTCCTCCTGGGTCCCGCGTTCGTCGGCGTGGGTGTCGAACCCGCCCAGCGACACCATGTACACGCGGGTCGGCACCGCGGCCTTCACGCATCGGGCCACCAGGTCGAGCTGAGACTCCAGGGAATCCTCGTCGGCGCTCTGCGACGCCGCGGTCGGGTCGATTCCCTTGACCACCCTGCCGAATTCGGGTTCGGTGATCTTGCTTGCGCGATAGGTCCTTCGCACCGCGGCCATCGCCGGGGTGTCACGAGGATCGTCCTGGCTCAACGCGTCGAGGGTGTCCGCGACGCCGTCGGGGATGCGCGGGATGGTGTCGGAAAGTGCCGAGGCGACCTGCTTTTCGCCGACCGCCAGGAGCGGCAGCACGGCACCGACGTTGATGGCGCGCAGTGGGTCGTCGCCACCCGCGTCCAACCACCTGCCGATCCAGCCGGTCGGCACCGGGTCCTTCGGGGAGGCCGTCTGCCAGATGTCCATCGAACGGAAATGGCTGCGGTCGGGATTCGGGTAACCCACGCCGCGCACGATGGCCAGGCGACGGGACCTCCACAACCCGGCGAGTCCCCCGAAGGCGGGGTTCAGCGCGAACTGAGCGTCGAGCGGCAGGACTTCCTCGGGTGCGTAGGCCAGGTCGGGCCTGGCGTCGTGGTAGGCGTTGTTCGTGTAGGGGATGACGGTGTTGATGCCGTCGTTGCCGCCGTAGAGCGTGACGATGACCAGGATGCCGGTGCCAGCGGGCTGCGGTCTTTCCCGTCCGGCCTCGAGCATTTCGGGCAAGGTGGTGGCGACGACCCCGGTCAGCAGTCCGGCCGCGCCGACGCCGGCACCGGCAATCAGGAACTTGCGACGGTTGATGTCTGGCACGGGTATCGAATCCTCTTACGCCGTCAGGTATTCGGGTGTGTTGACGGCGGCCGCAACGAGCCGCTTCGGGTCGTCGACGAGATCCTTGAGCGCGGCGACAGTGCGATCGGTCCACGCGCCGACGCCGAGCAGGTAGCCGGCGGCGTCGATGCGGTCGTCCTTGGCGGCGTCCTCGACGGTCGACAGGTCGCCCATCGAAGAGAACTTCTCCGCTGCCCACACCCGTGCCGTGGTGCTCGTCGTCGATAGCCACGCCTGTCCATGCGGCCAGCCGTTGACGTCGGGCGGATAGAACGGACGTTGCCGCATGACGGTCAGAGCAACGAGGATCGCGTCGAGCAGCCACTGCTGATCGAGGGGCACCTTGAGCGCTCGCAGCACGCCCACCATCCACTCGATGGGGGCGGTGACCATCGAGCCCGTGCTCGCGGTGAACTCGGGGTCCAGCAGGATCGCCTTCGTGAGCGCCTTGAGGTCCCTGCGGGGGCCGTATGCCGCGACGAACCGACTCAGCGCCGCCGGCGACGCCTCTTGGTCGGAGGCAAGTTGCCGCCACAACTTTCCAGCAACGAACGCAGCGGACTGGGGCTGGCTCAGCACGACGTCGCAGAAACCGACGTGGTCGAAGTTGCCGGTGGCGCCCAAGATCGTCTTCGGCTTGGAGTCGAACTGGCTGAACGCCATCGCCGTTTGGCCGCCGTACCCGATGCCCCACCCGGTGAGAGCCCGAGCGCCCTCCCGCACGTCGACCTCGGTGTAGCCGTTCGCGTGGCCGAGTGCGAAGAGTTCCATGAATTCCCGCGAGAGGTTCTCGTTGGCCTTCTTCACGCTGTTGCTTGCGCCGTCGAGCCAATAGAGCATGGCGGCGTCGGTCAACATGGTCAGCGCAAGGGTGCGAAAGTCACCGAGTTTGAGAGTGCGCAACTTCTGGTTTTGCATCCCCATCCACTCGGCCACGGGGACCTTGGTTGCCGAGGTAGCGAAGTGGTTGTGCCACAACAGAGTTAGCTTCTCGTGGATCGGCTCGTCGACGGCGACCATCCGTCGCACCCACCAGCCGGTCATGTCCTTCATCTGTTGGGCCAGTTGAAGGGTGATCGCGTCGAGATCGGCGGCGCGGGTGCCGCTGCCCGGCGTCGCGGGGGTCACCGGTGTGGGGCGGGGTGTTGCGACTGCGCCAGGATCGCCGTCCGCGTCGAGGGCCAGCACCCTGTCGAGATAGACCGACCAATCCTGTGTGGAGACCGCATCGATCTGCGGGCCCGTTGCGCCGAAACCGGTCCGCCGAAGCAGGCGAGCGGTGGCCTGCCACCGCGGCGATTGTCCAGACACGGGCCGCCAACCCATCCTCTCCACACAAGCTGGCGCCGCCCCCCAACGACGCCATTCTCGGTTAGGGTAACTCCCGCATCACGCGAGAGTGGCCAAAAGCGTCGCACCCGTGCCCTCGCCTGGCAAATGAGGCCCGAGCAAACGCCGGATTGCTGTGGTGCTGCTGTGCCGCAGTTGTGCGGCTGTTGTGTCCGATGCGCCTGGTTTCGATTCGGCGCCGATCAGGTCTCGGGATACTTCGATCCACGTGCGGGCGCCGGTATTGGCTCCACCATTGAGCTCGCAGCTGGAAGGGCGTGATTCACCAGGGGAGGGCCTGGGTATTCGCATCTGGGCATCGAAGGGCGGCGGGCGGAATCGCAACGCCGGTGACGAGGAGGGGTTGGGTCCCATGAGCGTGGTCGTAGAGCGCGGCTCGGCGCGCTGTCCCCACTGTGTTGCGGTCGCGGATTAGACGTTCGTCGAGAGCGATGTCGACATGGTGCGCTACGAGGTGCACTGCCACTCCTGCGGTGAGGTCTACTCGGAGGAGAGCTCGCTCGCTCCGCCCGTGCCAGTGGAACGAGTCTTGCCCATGCCGCCGCTCCCGCCGGTCACTCCGCGTGCATCGTGGCGCGGACGTTTGGCGTCGGTCGGCCGGGTCGCGGGTCGGCTGGGTTCGCGGGTGCGACCGTCCCGGGGGATGCCAACGCCAGGTGAATACGGGGCGAACGGCTAAGTCGGGAGGATCGGGCAGTCGATCCGAGCCCGGTCGCAACTGCCACACCAGCCACTGCCGTCAGCCGCGGCGCAATTTGCCCGAAGTTTGCTGTCGTGTCGCCTTGTGATCTACCCCTCACTTTTGATTTGAAAGGTAAGGGCGGGGTCTCGGCTGCAATGCTCACGGATAACCAATTGCGCTTGCCGGACTATGAAACATCCAGGTAGAGGCGTGATATCCCGTTGCTCGGCGAAGATAACGGATGCATAACGAAGAGTTTCTTAAGCACTGCCTGAGAGGTTTGCAGGACAGGCGTCAAAACCTCGTCCGCGGAATACCGGGAGCCGATTTTCCGTCGCTACACTCGAACGAGACCGCGCCCCAACGGGCGTTGACCACATTCGAATCGAGTGCCGGCGCAAATGGCAGCTGGCGGAGGTGCCCTGAACATGGCTAGTACATTCGCGCGCGCAATCAGCGTGACCGTGGAGAACGCGAACGCCGCACTGTTGGGTGCAACGACCGTCGGACGCGGACCGATCGCCGACATGTCGGTAGACGGCGACACTCTGGTTGTCACCAACTACGGCGACCACAACGTCGTCATGCTCGACGCGGACAGCCTGGCCGTGACCGGCGGCGTTCCTGCCCGTGAGCCGTCCGCCGTCGTCGTCGCGAACGACCGTGCCCACGTCGCCGTGGCATCGGCCAACTACGACGCCGTCGCCGTGATCGACGTCCGGACCAGTGCCGTGATCGCGTCCTACCCCCTGAGCTTCAACGTCACCGCGATGGCCGCAAGCCCCGACGGCAAGCGCGTCTACGCAGGTCGCACCGGCGACGGCGGTATCGACATCTCCGTGATCGACACCACCGCGGACCGCGTCGGCACCATCTACCTCGCCAAGGGCGACGACGCCAACATCGACGCACTGCGCGTCGACGCCTCCGGTCGTCGCCTCTACGCGGCAGTGTCGGACGCCCGCAGCAGCCGACTGATCGTCGTTGACCTCGAGACGGGTCGGGTCAACCGCTCGCTCGAGGTGGGCGACGCCATCCGCGGTATGGAGATCGGCCTGGACAGCACCGCCTACGTGCTGACCTCCGACCTCAACGACCGCGGTGTCGTGCACGCCATCGACCTGGTTGCGAACCGGATCGTCGCCAGCGTGCCGGTCGCGACCGCTCCGACGCAGCTCGCGCTGTCCGTCGACGGCACCCGCGCGTACGTCGTCGACTACGACCACGTCGTGGTGCTGGGCACCGAGACGCTGGCCGTCATCGACACCATCGCGGTCGGCGTCCGGCCGTCGTGCGTCGCGGTCGGTGTCGACCGGCTCTACGTCGCCGACTGCGCCGGTGGCGTCACCGCCTACTCGGTGCCCGCGCCGGAGCCGATGTTGTTCGCGTCTCTGGCTGCGGCCAACCCTGTTGCCGCAGTGGAGATCCGCGAGCTGGAGCCCGCGGGCGTCTAAGCCGGCGGTTCGGATGTTGCGTCCCGCTGGGGCGTAATCGGTGTGCAGATGACCGCGACGCTGTCCTTTCGCGCGTCGACTCCTGCCGCACCAATCCGCTTCTCGAGCTGCGACCGCAGTTCGGCCGCGGCGCTCGGTTCGAGCACGAGCACGTTGGAGAACGTGAACGTCATGTTCACCCAGTCGTCGCCTGCGTAGTGCACCCGCTCGGAGGTGCTGCGCCGCTCAACCGTGAAGCCGCGCCCCTCGATGGCTGCAGTGAGCCCGTCGTCGAGGACGCGTCGACCGTGCGGCGATCGGAAACGTCGACGTGGCCCCCGAAGACCTCGTCGAAGTCCCGCCTGCTCGGCGAAGTGGGGATGACTCGGTTCGACAGCAGCGCCAGCCGGCCGGCCGGACTCAGGATCGACGCGACCTTCGTCAGTGCGCGGTCTGGCTGCATCCAGTGGAACGACTGCGCGAAGACGACGAGATCGAACGCCCTGCCCGCCGGCTGCCAATCCTCGAACGTCGCCTGCTCCACGTGCACGCCCTTGCCCGCTGCCACGGCTGCCATGCGCGGATCGGGCTCCACCGCAAGGACTTCTGCGCCCGCAGCCATCAACTGCGCTGACGCGATGCCGGTGCCCGCTCCGACGTCGAGGACGCGCACTGCGGGGTCCGCGACGAGGGCGGCAATGAGGGCCTGCGGATAGCGTGGGCGGTAGCGGTCGTAGCGTTCGGCAGCCGATCCGAAGGCTCCCGCGCGACGGCGGTCGGTGTATGCGGGGGATCGGTCGGACACCCCTCCAGGATGCACTCGATGCCTGCGGGGTACACGAGCGCCCGGTCCGCGTTCGTCGTGGATCGACGCAAACCATCGGTATTCGCAAAGGAATCAGTGGTAGCGGTCCGGTCGGACCGCGCAGCCTCCGCGTGTCGGAGATGCACTCAACCTCAAGATCACAGTTTGCTCGGCATTTGAGCCAGCAAGCGACGAAGGACGTCAGCTGAGACTTTCCCGTCACCTTTGGGTGAGTACTTGCAAAGTCCATGACCGGCGCCGCGGCATTAAAAGACCAAAGGACTTTTTTCCCGATGTTGGTTTGGTCACACCTCGGGCCGGTAACTATAAGGGCATCGTTTATTTCGTTGCTGAAGGGATGCAGCTCATGACCACACCAACCAGGTCCGCAACTCGCAGGGTCGCCACCGCAGTGGGTATTGCAGGTGGTGCGGCGGCCATCGCAACCGGCATGGCACTCGCGGGGGCGGGAACGGCGGCGGCCGAGAACCAGCACAACGTCGTCACGCAGGACGGAAACAAGTTCACCCCCAAGTCGGCGGCGATCACGTCGCCCCGGTCGTCCGTCGGGGCCTCCCAGTCATTGGTGGCATCTGACCCAGGAACCAACTTCCTGGTGAACCTGGGCACCGCCCTGTCCAACGCTCAGATCCAGCTGGGTACCGCGGGCACGAATGCGATCTCGCAAACCGGCACCGCCCTCGGGAACGGCGAGGTCCAGCTAGGTACCGCCCTCGGGAACGCTCAGGTCCAGCTGGGTACCGCGGGTAACAACGCGCTGACGCAGGTGGGCACGGCAGGTAACAACGCGCTGACCCAGGTGGGCAATGCCGGCTACGGCGTACTGAACGGGATCGGCAACCTGTTCAACAGAGGCTAGAAATCAGGGGACGGTGGCTGCGCGAGTCGATCTCCCGCAGCCGCCGTCTTCCCTTGTCGCTCAGCGCCACTGATAGCGGGTCTTGGGTCGGCCGGCCTTGCCGTAGTCCGTCCGCCGGTTGACGGTGCCGTCGTCGGCAAGCCGCTCGAGGTAGCGCCACGCCGTCACCCGGGAGACCCCCACCTGCTTGGCCACCTCGTCGGCGGTCACCCCGTCGGCGTTGTCGCGTACCACCCTGGCGATGTCGTCATTGGTCTGCGGCGCCGCGCCCTTGGGGGCGACGGATTTGTCGCCAGCGGAACGCAATTCAGACAGCGCGCGATCGACCTCTGCTTGGCTCGCCGCGTCGACGCCTGCGGGAAGCGCGACCCGGAACCGCCGATAGCGCTCGAGCCGATCCTGGAACGCCGCGAACGTGAACGGCTTCAGTAGATATGCCAGCGCGCCGTGCGCCACGGCAGCGCGCACCATCTCCAGATCGCGCTCCGAGGTGATCGCGATGATGTCGGGTGCCGGCCGCAACCCCGTCAGCGCCGACGCCAGGCTGATGCCGCTGGCGTCGGGCAGCCCAATGTCGAGCAACACCAACTCGATCGGCGTGCCAGCCGCTGCCGCCTCCGACGCCACCTGCATGGCGCTGCGGGCGGTGTGCGCCACCGCGGAGGCCGTAAAACCGTCCAGGCGTTCCACATACGTCCTGTGGGCCTCGGCGATCAGCGGGTCGTCCTCGACGATCAGGACCGAGATCGTCGGCGTCACCGCACGCCTCCCGGCACCGTCACGGTGACCACGGAACCGTAGGTCACGTCGGCGGTCAGCGTGCCCTCGTGCCGCTTCACCACCTGCGCCACCAACGCCAGACCCAACCCGTGCTGTTGGCCGTCGTCGACCGACTTCGTGGAGTAGCCGCGCTGCATGGACCTCTGGAACGTATCGGCATCCATCCCGTTGCCACTGTCGGCCACCCGGATCAACAGTTCCTCGTCGTCCTGGCTCACGGTGACCTCCACCCAGGGATCGTCGCGGTCGCATGCGTCCATGGCGTTGTCCACCAGATTGCCGAGCACCGTGACCATCTCCTGTGGCGTCAGCGCCACGTGCGCGGGGTCAGGGGCCAGGTGCGTGTCCTCGGTGATGGTCAACGCGATGCCACGCTCGTCGGCCTGCGCGGTCTTGCCCAGCAGCAGCGCCACCAGCGCGGGTTCGGCGACGTCGTCGGACAACCTGTCCACCAAACGCTGCGACAGCGCCAATTCGGCGGTCGCGAACGTCACGGCGTCCTCCGACCGACCCATCTCGACCATCGTGATCACGGTGTGCAGCTTGTTGGCGGCCTCGTGCGCCTGCGAACGCAACGAATCGGTCAGCACCTGCAGCGAGCTGAGTTCGCCAAGGGCGCCCTGTAATTCGGTGCGGTCACGAACAGTGACGACCTCGGAGCGCGGCGAATCGCCAACGCGGGAGCGGTTGACGACGAGCACCCGCTCATCGGTGACGTGCACTTCGTCGCGCACGCCGGGGTCGTACGTGCGGAGGAACTCCGGCAGGTCCGACTCGTCGACCTTGCCCGCCGGCAGGGACAGCAGGCGCCGGGCCTCGTCGTTGACCAGAGCGACGCGTCCATGGTCGAGCACGATCAGGCCCTCGGAGACCGAGTGCAGGATCGCGTCGTGGTGTTCGTACATCACCCTCAACTCGTCCGGTCGCAGCCCGTGGGTCTGCCGCAGCAGGCGTCGGCGAATCGCCCACACGCCCACCAGCGAGACCAACAGGGCGCAGACGCTGACGATCGCGATGGTGGGCCATTGGTCGCGCCAGCGCTGGGCAAGGGTCTGCTGTGTGATGCCCGCCGACACCAGTCCCACGACCCGTCCCGATGCGTCGTGAACCGGAGCGATGGCCCGCACCGATGGTCCAAGCGTGCCGGTGTACACCTCGGTGAACGTCTCGCCGCGCAGCGCCGGTTCGATGGTGCCGAGGTAGTGGCCGCCGATCTGGCTGGGATCGGTGTGGGTGAACCGGGTCCCGTCCGGCGACATGATCGTGATGAACGCGATGTTGGTGTTGGTCCGCACCGCCTCGGTCATCGGTTGCAGAACCCGCGTGGCCGTTCCGGATTCAATGGCCGCCGCGGTCGACGGGGCGTCGGCCACGGCGGTCGCGATGCTGACCACCTGCTGGCGGGCGGTGGCCTCACCGTCCTGGCGGGCGTCGACCAGTGCTAGCGCGCTGCCTGCCAGCACCACCACCGCGATCACGACGAGCTGAAGGGCGAACGCCTGGCCGGCCAACGAGCGCGGTGCCCACGTCGAAGGTGCCCACCACCTACGCATCGCACCTCCGCACCGTCGTCGCACGTGAACGTAATGAACTAAAGCGTGACCTGGGTCACTCGTGGGAACACCATCCTTGCAGAACACTTTCGCGGCACGTACTGCACCGAACTGGAGGGAACCCCATGACCAACCCACTGACCAACCCACCGGACGCCGCCGCGCCGCACGCGCGGCGCGACCGAACGCATTGGCTCTACATCGCCGTCATCGTCGCGGTCGTCGCCGGTGTGGTGGTCGGACTGCTCGCCCCGGGTGTCGGCAAGAGCGTCGCGATCCTTGGCACCATGTTCGTCAGCCTGATCAAGATGATGATCGTCCCCGTCATCTTCTGCACCATCGTGCTCGGCATCGGCAAGGTGCGCGCCGCCGCCACCGTCGGCAAGGTCGGCGGGTTGGCGTTCTTCTACTTCCTGGTGATGTCCACGGTTGCGCTGGCGATCGGTCTGGTCGTCGGAAACCTGTTGAGCCCAGGTACCGGCCTCAACCTGTCCGCTTCGGCGGCATCGAAGGGCGGTCAGCTCGCCGAGCAGGCGCACGAGGCGGGTGGACTGATGGAGTTCATCACCCACATCATTCCGACCTCCTTCTTCTCGTCCCTGACAGAGGGCAACGTGCTGCAGGCGCTGTTCGTCGCACTGCTCGTCGGCTTCGCCGTCCAGGGCCTCGGGAACTCCCGCGAGCCCGTCCTGCGCGGCATCGAGCACCTGCAGAAGCTGGTCTTCAAGGTTCTGGTCATGATCCTGTGGCTGGCCCCCATCGGCGCCTTCGGCGCCATCGCCAACGTGGTGGGGCAGACCGGCTGGAGTGCGGTCACCCAGCTGCTGACCCTGATGCTCGGCTTCTACATCACCTGCATCGTGTTCGTGTTCGGCGTGCTTGGTGTCCTGATGCGGGTGGCGGCCGGAGTGTCGATCTTCAAGCTGGTCCGCTACCTGGCCCGTGAGTACCTGTTGATCTTCGCGACCTCGTCGTCCGAGTCGGCACTGCCCCGGTTGATCGCGAAGATGGAGCACCTCGGCGTCGAGAAGACGACGGTGGGCGTAGTCGTTCCGACCGGCTACTCGTTCAACCTCGACGGCACGGCGATCTACCTGACGATGGCGTCGCTGTTCGTCGCCGACGCCATGGGCAAGCCGCTGGCAATTGGCGAGCAGATCTCGCTGCTGGTGTTCATGATCGTGGCCAGCAAGGGTGCCGCTGGCGTGAGCGGTGCCGGGCTGGCCACGCTGGCAGGTGGATTGCAGGCCCACCGCCCCGATCTGCTGGACGGCGTCGGCCTCATCGTCGGCATCGACCGGTTCATGTCGGAGGCACGGGCGGTGACCAACTTCTCGGGCAACGCCGTCGCGACGGTGTTGGTCGGCTCGTGGACCAAGACCATCGACCACGACAGGGTCAACGCAGTGCTGAGCGGTCGCGCTCCGTTCGACGAGTTGACCATGCTGGACGATCACGATCCCCGCGCCGAAGAGCTTGCGCAGGAGAAAATCCCTGCGTCGGCATAGGGCGTGACATCGAAGGGCCCGGCCGGATCCCCTCCCGGCCGGGCCCTTCCCTGTGTGCATCTCGTGAACCATTCGTCCGCCCGTCTCGTCTATGTAGGTGACGGCCAACCGGCCTAGGCGAGCCGAGGGCGACGACGCGACATCGCAACGCCCCGAACGAGAACGGAGGCGCGCGATGCGTGCAACCCTATTGACCCTGGTCGCCATTGCCGCGGCGGCCATCGGAATCCTGTTCATTCCACCGGGAATGGCGTCGGCGGGCTCGAGCTCCGCCGTCGCGACCATCGGTCTGCTGGAAGCGCAAGGTTACGACGTGAATGTCGATCGCATTGGCAGTGCGCCACTTTCGGAGTGCTCGGTGACGAGTGTGCGCAACCCGCAGGAGCAGACCAGGCTGGTCAGGGTGAACCGGCGAAACGGCCACGACGACTTCATCGAGGTCGTGGTGAACCGCTCGATCACGGTGTCACTGGACTGCTCGAGTCGTTGATTCGGTTCACCGGCGAGGCGCGATGCCTCCGAAGAGGTTGTCCACCAAGGCGTCTACGAACGCCGACGTGAGCGGCTGATCCGGAATCAGCAGTCGGTGGTAGCAGGCGCCCCACAGCTGATCGATCACCGTCTCCGGATCCACCTCGGCCCGCAGCTGTCCGCGTTGCTTGGCCGTCTCCATCGTGGCGACGGCCAAGGCCCGGCGCGGCGCCGAATAGCGTTGGAGGAAAGCCGCTTTCAGGTCAGGGTCGGACTGGGCCTGCCCGATCAGCTCGGCGATCACCGAACCGGCAGGGCTGTCGGCTATCAACGCCAGGAAGGCGTGCAGCTGGGCACGCAGGTCGGCTTCGACGTCGCCAGAATCGGGGAACTGGAGCTGATCCTCGACCCGGTGGAAGTAGCCGTCGAGCGCGAGTGCGCCCTTGGATGGCCACCACTTGTAGATGGTCATCTTGCTGGCCCCGGACCTGGCCGCCACCTTGTCGATGGTGAACGCGCTCATGCCCTCGTCGAACAGCAGCTCGCCGGCCGCCTCGAGGATCTCGGCGCGAACCTCGTCGGCGGGGCGGCGGCCCCTGCCGCGGCGTGGGCGGTCTTCGACGGCGGCCATCTTTCGGCACCTCCTGAGGAATGTCCGGGAATATATGGACGGATCGTCCACTTCATGATTATATGTACGGAGCGTACACGTATTCAGAGGAGACAGACATGACCAATCGAGTCGCCATCGTCACCGGTGCTTCCGGCGGCATCGGTCGCGCCGTCGCCGTGCGGCTGGCCGAGCAGGGAATGGCGGTAGCCGTCCACTACTCGGGCAACCGGGACCGCGCTCAGGAGACCGCCGATCAGGTCGTCGCGGCAGGCTGCCGGGCGCTGGTGGTCGGCGCAGACGTCGCCGACGAGACCGCGATCACGGCGCTGTTCGACCAGGTCGAGGCCGAGTTCGGCGGGGTCGACGTGGTGGTCAACACCGCAGGCATCCTGCTGCTGTCGCCGTTGGCGGAGCTCGATCTCGACGACTTCGACCGCATGCACCGCACCAACGTCAGGGGCACGTTCGTCGTCAGTCAGCAGGCCGCCCGTCGGGTGCGCGCCGGTGGAGCGATCATCAACTTCTCCACCTCGATCGTGAAGATCGCGCTGCCCACCTACGCGGCCTACGCCGCCACCAAGGGCGCCGTCGATGCGATGACCCTGATCTTGGCCAAGGAGATGCGCGGCCGCGACGTCACCGTCAACGCCGTCGCTCCAGGGCCCACCGCCACGCCGCTGTTCCTCGATGGCAAGCCCGAAGAAGTGATCGAGCACATGAGCAAGATGGCGCCACTGGAACGCCTCGGGGAGCCCAAGGACATCGCCGAGGCGGTCGCCTTCCTCGCCGGGCCTGCCCGCTGGGTCAACGGCCAGATCATCTACGTCAACGGAGGTGTCATCTGATGTCTGAATCAAAGGTCATTCTCGTCACCGGTGCTTCGAGCGGCTTCGGCGCGCTCACCGTTCGCACGCTCGCGGACGCGAAACACGTTGTGTATGCGGGCATGCGGGGTATCACGGGGCGCAACGAACAGTCGGCCGCCGAGGCGCGCGCCTACGCCGACGAAAACGGTGTCACGTTGCGACCGGTCGAGATGGACGTGTCCGATCAGGAATCGGTCGATCAAGCGGTTGCCTCGGTACTGGCCGAGGCAGGCCGGATCGACGTGCTGATCCACAATGCCGGCCACATGGTTCTCGGGCCGACGGAGGCGTTCACCCCGCAACAGGTGGCCGACGTCTACGACACGAATGTGCTTTCCACGCAACGGGTCAACCGCGCCGCGCTGCCGCACATGCGGCAGCGGGGCGACGGTCTGCTGGTTTGGGTGGGCTCGTCCAGCTCGCGGGGCGGCACGCCGCCCTACCTCGGCCCGTACTTCGCTGCGAAGGCTGCCGAGGACGCCCTGGCGGTCAGCTACGCGGCGGAGCTCACCAGGTTCGGTATCGAAACCACCATCGTGATTCCGGGTTCGTTCACGTCGGGCACCAATCACTTCGCCCACGCGGGCCACGCGGCAGACGACGCGGTGGCCGCGGAGTACGAGCAGCGCTACGGCGGACTGATGGACGACGTCAGCCGCAAGCTCGCCGAGATGGCGCCCGAGGAGGCCGACGCCGGCGAGGTGGCTCGCCAGATCGCACGGGTCGTCGACCTACCAAAGGGCAAGCGGCCGTTCAGGATCTACGTGGACCCCTCCGACGACGGCGCCGAGGACGTCTTCCGCGTCGGCGACCATGTGCGGCAGTGGTTCTACCAGAGGATCGGCTTCTCGGATCTGCTCAGGGTGAGCAGCTCAGCGACACCGAGATCGTCTGATTGACGGTTTGTCGGCTAGCCGTCGGCTGCATCCGCGCGACCCTTGTTCTTGCCTCGCTTCGCCTTTGCGATGAATCTGATGATCAGTGCGGTAAGGAAGACCATGAGGAACGGTCCGTAGAACTCTGTGTAGGTGACGCCCCGACGCCAATACGCGATGAAGAACGTAAACCAGATGACATAGCTACCGGTGACGTGTAGACGCTGCCATGCTGCGTATTGCATGCGTTTGGCGACGCGGTCAAACGAGGTGATGGTCATGGCGATGATGAACCCGTAACCGATGAAGTCGAGGACGAACACACCGTGCGGGGTTGCATCGACTACGCGTGTCTCGAAACGCGTCTCGTTGAGAACGATGGCGGTGACGATGAATACGGCATGGACGAGATGTGAACCCGCGAAGCCAACGCCGAGATAGCGCCGGTTGCGGCGGATCCATTTGGTGGTGTTGGTTGGCCACAGCTGGTAGAGCGATGATGCAGTGAAGGCGAGCAAGAAGAGGATCGCCGACGTGCGGGCGGTGATCCGGATCCCGAGGTTGGCTCCGTTGACGCCGCCAACGCCCACGGCCGCGATGGTGGAGACGACCGCTATCACGACGATGAGAAGCGACGTCAGTTTCCAGCCTGACAGAACGGACGTGAGCGGGCCGACTTTCGTCGGCGGGGCGGTGACGATGTTCATGTATCTATTCGAGCATTCCCGGATCATCGCGTCCAACGAACGTTGCAGATCAATGTCATCAATTCGGGAGATGTGATGCCGGGGACCTTGGCTCGGCGCGGCCACCATCATCGATGGTGACAAGTTCGCCGTCGCAGTCGATCTCGATCCAGCATGCGAAGGCTGGGAGAAGCGCGCCGGCCGCATCGATCGGTCGTGCGGTAGCGGGCGAGTGGATGCGAAAGATCTCGTTCAGGGCATCAGAGTGTGGCGCGGCTACGCCTCATTGGAGGAGGAACCAACTTTTGCGCTAGGGTCTTTCGCATCATGGCCAATGCCGCAATAACACTGCAGGCGAGCATATTTCGCCACGTAAGGTGCGTCGGTCGTTGATGTCTTCGTGCAAACCCTGATAGGTGCCTCTAGCGGGTGGGGCCAGTGGTCTTCCAGCGTCCGGTCTCGTTGTTGCGATTCATCGTCTGCGGTGGTCACCACGGTCGAGGACCGGTCAGAACCTCCTCGACCGTGGTGCCGGATGATCGCATTTCCCGCTGCTACTGCT
>Ga0105237_10001726_pt1 | contig 28235 bp, 24 predicted proteins | sample KBSC24metaG_FD_81520 | JGI IMG/M metagenome (GOLD analysis project Ga0105237, IMG submission 81520) | Corn rhizosphere microbial communities from Kellogg Biological Station, Michigan, USA - KBS C2-4 metaG | ecosystem: Host-associated > Plants > Roots > Rhizosphere > Soil | place: Michigan, USA... | reverse complement strand
TTCGACTGGCGCAGCGCGCTGGTGGTCGTGCAGCCGGCGACGATCGTTCGCTGGCATCGCGCTGGCTGGAGACTCTTCTGGCGAATGAAGTCTCGGCCCGGTCGGCCGCCCATCGCTCGCGAACTCCGAGCGCTGATCCGACAGATGGGCGAGGACAATTCAGTCTGGGGCGAAGAGCGCATTGCCAACGAATTGCTGCTCAAGCTGGGCGTTCGGATCTCGCCGCGAACGGTTCGAAAGTACCTGCCCAAGCGACCTCCAGGTCAGCCACGCGGTGATCAGCGGTGGTCGATCTTCCTGAAGAACCACGCGAAGGGTGTTCTCGCGTGCGACTTCTTTGTCGCCGTCACCGCGACGTTTCGGCTGCTGTACGTGTTCGTCGTCATCGAACACGGCAGCCGCCGTCTGAGGCATGTGAACGTGACAGCCCATCCGAGCGCTGCCTGGACGCTGCAGCAGATGAGAGAAGTGGTCTCGGACACCGATGACTCCGGGTAGCTGCTTCATGACCGGGACAGCATCTTTGCGAAGCACCTGGATGATTCGATCCGAGCGTTGGGCCTCACGGTCCTGCGCTCGCCGTTCAGAAGTCCGAAGGCGAACGCGATCTGCGAACGAGTGATCGGCATCCGGCGAGATTGCCTGGACTGGGTGATCCCGCTGTCCGAGGCACATCTGCGCTCGATCCTGCGTGAGTGGGTCGCGCACTACAACGACGGACGTCCTCACAGCGCACTGGGGCCTGGGATACCGGGACCTCCAGCAGCACTCGCGCTCGACTCGGAGCCTGAAACCCGACATCGATGGGTGCCGGGTGCATCGGTGCGAGCGACATCTGTGCTGGGCGGATTGCACCACGAATATGGGCTGGTGTCGGCGCCGGTGAGCGCGTAGTCAGGGTCGACCGGATCTTTCGATAGAGGATGGCAGTCCTTTCGAACGTGCTGCCGTCAGTGTGCGCGATGGTTCGGACGACATTATTGCGGAGCACAGCCGATGCCTGCTCAGCGCGACACGCTGGGTGCGGTTCAGCCCGGCGGCGGCGCAGTCGACTTGCGCACGATCAGCTCGGTCGGCAGCGTCATGTGCGTAGCCGCAGCATCGAGGCCGGCAACCCGCGCCAGCAGCGCGTTTATCGCGGCGCGACCGAGTTCGTCGATCGGCTGACGCACGGTTGTCAGCGCCGGATGCATCTCCGATGCGGCCGGAACGTCGTCGAAGCCAACCACCGAGATGTCCTCGGGTATCGACACGCCGCGTTCCTGCAGAAGAGCCATCACGCCGAACGCGCTCTGATCGTTGGCAGCGAACACCGCCGTGGGCCGCTTCTTCAGGGCGAGCAAGCGCTCGGCAGCACCGCGGCCACCATGTGTCGTGTAGTCGCCCTTGACCAGCAATGCTGGCCCGCGCGCAAGGCCCAGTACCGCTACCGCATCGAGGTACGCGCGATGTCGCTGGCGGGCCGACTCGAGTTGCTCGGCGCCGCTGACGAAGGCAATCCGCTTGTGGCCGAGCGCCGCCAGATGGTCCATCGCTTGCCGCGCACCGCTGTAGCTGTCGGCGGAGACCGATGGATACTCGCCATGCTGGCTGGGATGGTCGATCGTGATCACTGGCACATGCGCTTTGCCGAGCGCCTGCACGAAGCCGCACTCGTACGGAAGCAACGCGACGATGCCGTCGGTGAACTGCTGCAGCAGTTGCAACACGCTACCGCCTGGACGCTTTTCCACGTCGCCCAGCAGGTAGACCAGCACTTCGTTGCCGGCGAGCGACGCTGCGCGCACGACGCCGGTCACCAAGGCGGCGACGAACGGCGTATCGAGGTCCGACGCGAGCACGCCGATTACACGGCTCTGCCCCGACGACAGCTTCTGCGCGATGCGGTTCGTCACGTAGCCCATCTCTGCGGCGACCTTGAGGATCGTGTCGCGCGTCGTCGCTGACACACCGCGCTGGTTGTTGAGCGCTCGTGAGGCCGTCATTGAAGAAACTCCGGCGGCAGCGGCGAGTTCGGCGAGCGTCGGGCTTGTGCGCGTCATGGCAAGTCGGCGGAATTGTAGCTATACGCGAGCGCTAGCGTTAGCACGGCCGGTGTCGACCCTTCTCTGACCGCACCAGGTCATACCCTGTGGGCCAACACGTAGTCCACAAAGGCACGCAGCTTCGGAAGAACCGTACTCCGACTGGGATAGTAGAGCGCCAATCCGGGAAACATCATCGCGAACCTGCTGAGGATGACCTCCAGCGTTCCCGCATGAATGTTGCGCGCCACGATGGAGCGCGGCAGTCTGAACAGGCCCACGCCTTGCTCCGCAGCGTGGACACAGGCCGCAGCGTCGTCGAGTATCAAGGGTCCGCGTACGGGAATGCCATGGATCTCTCCATCGACATTGAATGACCAGTCGTCGAGCACGATGCCGGCCTGCCTGAACGTGACACAGGGAATGTCCCGGATGTCTTCCGGCGTTGCGGGTCGCCCGTAGCGCGCCAGCAGTGCTGGTGAGCCAACGACCACTTGGGGTTCCTCGGCGGTGATTGGTACCGCCACCATGTCTGCATGCACGAAAGATCGGGGACGGACTCCAGCGTCACATCCCTCGGTGACGATGAGCAGGGGGGCGGGACAATCGTCAACACCTCCTCGGGAGCCGGCGTCAAGGGCTTCAAGGATCAAGCGGCTTACGTAGCGGCTAAACACGGCGTGATCGGCTTGACCAGGTCGGCGGCCCTCGACTACGCCGCACGAGGGATCCGTATCAACGCTGTGTGTCCCGGAATCATCGACACGCCGATGATGGATCGCTTTGGCGGGGGCACTTCCGAGGGGAAGGAGCGAGAACTCGCGGGCGCTGCTGCAGTGCAGCCTATCGGCAGGGCCGGCAAGCCGGAGGAGATCGCCGCAGCTGTCCTTTGGCTATGTTCGGACGCAGCTTCCTTCGCTATCGGAACCGCGATGGTGGTCGACGGCGGCCATACGTTGTAGCGCTGTTTGCCATAGGTCGGCTGACTGACCGAAAGGTGGCCGACATCGCGGAACCGAGATCCCGCCCGGTCCCCGTCACGACGTTGATAATGCCGTCGGGCAGCCCCGCCTCCTTGGTCAGCGCGGACATCCCGAGCGAGGTCGCGGAGGAGATCCGCCTACGGCGTCAGCAACTCGATCAGCTGGCTGACATCTTTGATGGAGTCGAGATCCCAGAAGGCCGCAACGGCACGATCGATCTGGTCTGCCGACAAGATTCCTTCGGCATTGCCCACGAACTTCTCGACCAGCTCGCTGTCGGTCACGTAGGTGCTGGGGTCGGGAGAAGGGCTGCCCTTCGGATAGCGCTTCTCGCCCACGAAGGTCTGGCCGCGAGCCCGGATCTCGACGCGGGTGGGTCGGCTGGCGGCATTCGAGGTCAGCAGCTTCTCGTAGTCCGGATGCACGGCAAAGTCGATCTTGTCCATCAGGGCGATGACGGACGGGTCGAACACCACCTCTTCAGACTGCCAGGCCTTCCCCGGCGGGATCAGGTGGGCCGCCACCGACAGGCCATGCGCGATGCTGAACTGCGCCTGCGTCACGTGTTCGATTTTGCGGTTCGTCCACAGCGGGCGCATGACGTGACCCTCGACCCAGGCCATGATGCTTTCGATCTCCGAAGGAACCAGCCCGTTGTCGGCGACGAGCTTTCTCAGCACCTCGATGGGCGCGTGCTCCGCGCCGCAATGCGGGAACGGCTTGTACGTCTGCTGCGCCGGGAAGATCCATTCGCGTCCGAGCCCCGGCATCACCGCCTCGGGCAGCCAGCGCGAGCTGCCGATCATGCGAGGCCACCCGTGCTCGGCGTCGTCCAGCAACTGGATGTCGCCGGTGTGGCCGAGCTCGGCCAGCGCGGCACCCGTCATCGCCGTGTGCACCAGCGCGCCCGCGACGGCGTACTTCACGGTCGCGGTGGGCAGGTGCAGCGACCAGGACCACTGGGCGTTGACGGGCGACATTCCGGCGGCGATGCCGATCGCGTTGGCCAACATCGAAGGCGCATGGCCCTTGACCTTGCCGATGGCGGCCGTGGCGCCGAAGATCGTGCTCGAGTAGCCGTGCACCGCGGGCGGGGAATGCTTGCCGTCCTTGATGTCGCGCAGGTAGTCCAAGCCCTTGCCCATGCGGTTGGACATTTCGTGCGCGATGGCGACGGCGCACAGCAGATCCTTGCCCGATGCGTGAACCGTCTCGGCCGCCGCCAGGGCGCCCGGAATGACGTAGGGGCTGACATGGCCGGGCGGCAGCAGCGCGTCGAAGTCGAGCGCGTTGATCAACTCGCCATTGGCAAAGCCGGCGGCCATCGCGGCGACGCGGCCGCTCGTTCCGAGGATGGAGGCCTGCGCTCCTGCGACGCCAGGACCGGCCAGGCGAGCGTACTCCACGCCCACCCGGCCCTTGTGATGACTGTGCCCGCCGAGCGCGCAGCCGATCGAGTCCAGCAACAGGCGCTTGCTTTCGTGGGCGATCTTCTCGGGCAAGGTCTCGTAGCTCGTGTCGGCGGCGAAGGCCGCGAAGGTTTCGATCAGGGTCGTCATCGATCAGTCCTCAGCATCGGCCGGACCGGAGTCCGACCAATGGCGTGTCATGTAGGGGGTTCTTCGTTTCGATTCTAGGAATGCCCCTGCGTTTCAACCAGTTGCTGCTGCGGCAAGCATCCGTGCGTTGCGCGCAAAGAACGCCGTCGGCAACACGAGCGCAGGTCATGCCGGGGCCTACGCCGCATCGGACAGCGCGAACTGTGTTTCGACGTCCTGGAATCGCTGAAGTCCGCCCAAGGCCGTGAACTCCTGGAAGGACGCACAACGATCGAGCACACCTGCCACGCTGCCGGTGCGCTTGATCTCGGCGAGCACTTCCGTCATGGCCCTGATCGCGGCCAGCGCCGTGAAGTTGGGCAGGATCATGAGCTTGTATCCGAGCCGGGTGACTTCCTGTTCCGAGAGGTAGGGCGTCTTGCCGCTTGTGGGCAGGTTGAACACGTGGGCGCCGGGCAGGCGGCGCGGGATCTCGGCAATCTCGTCGACACTGCGAGCCGATTCGATGAACAACATGTCGGCCCCGGCCGCGAGATAGGCTTCGCCGCGGCGAATGACGTCGTCCATTCCGGCCACCAGCAGGGCATCGCAGCGGGCGATGATCATGAAATCCGGATCCGAACGCGCGGCGACCGCGGCGCGGATCTTCTGTGCCGCCTCCTCGAGGGGCACCATCGACTTTCCCGGCAGGCTCCCGCATCGCTTCGGGAACGCCTGGTCTTCGAGGTGAATCGCCGCCACGCCTGCGCGCTCGTACTCGCGCACCGTCCGCTGCACGTTCAAGGCGTTGCCGAAGCCGGTGTCGGCGTCGGCAATCACCGGCAGGCCAACCGCTGCGGCGATGGCGGCCGCGTTGTCGACCATCTCACTCATCGTGACGAGACCGAGGTCCGCCATGCCCAGGCGGTTCAACGCCGTGCCCCCACCGGGCATGTAGACAGCCTCGAACCCGACCTGCTCGGCAATCTTAGCCGGCATGGGGCTGAAGGCGCCCGCCGCAACCAGGGCACGGTCGCGCTGAAGCAGCTGACGCAGCCTCGTCGTTGCTCTCATCACCAGCTCCTTTGGAGTTCGACCGTTATTTCAAGGCTCCGGCGCGTTCTGCACAGGGTCCATCGACGAACGATTCTAGGAACGGATGTGCTGCCGGACCTTGCCGCTCGATGCAAAGCTCCTTCGCCTTGCTGCACGTGGCCGTCGGGGAAAGCGCTCCCTAAACTGTCAAGGCTGACGAGGCAACGACAAGGGACAGCATGGATACGACGATGGGTACGACATCGAAACTCGGCGCCGTGATCGGCGGCGGCAACGGCATCGGCGCTTCATGCTGCCGGGTCATGGCCCAACGCGGTTGGCGGGTGGCGGTCATCGATCTCGACAAGCAGGCGGCCGAGGGTGTGGCGAAGGAAGTCGGCGGAGCTGCCTACGCGCTGGACATCAGCGATTCAGCGGCCGTCGAAGAACTCGCGGCGCTCATCGAACACGACCACGGGCCGGTCGCGGGCCTCGTGGTGGCGGCCGCGGCGTTCCAGGAGAAGATGGCCCCGGAGGAGTTTCCGATGGGTCTCTGGCGCCGCATCATCCAGGTGAACCTCGAAGGCACCTGGAACGCCAACCGGGCTTTCTCATCGCGCATGGCCCGCGCCGGTCAGGGCAGCATCGTGAACGTGGCATCCATCGCGGGCCACAACTCATCGCCGCAGCATGCGTACGGCCCGACGAAAGCGGCCGTGATCAACATGACGAAGAATTTCGCGGCCCAGTATGGCAAGAGTGGAGTGCGCGTCAACTCGGTTTCGCCGGGTGCGGTCGTGGTGCCGCGCGTGCAGGCCCGGCCGCCGGGCCGGTATGCGGTGGACATCGACGCCCAGATGGCACTGGGCCGGCGGATCCAGCCCGAAGAGATTGCGGAATCGGTAGAGTTTCTGCTTTCGGACCGGGCATCGGCCTTCACCGGCACCGATCTGCTGATCGATGCCGGCTGGGCGGTGGCCAACTCGTGGCATATCTTCGGCGGCGTTCCGGGTCCGGTGGAACGGTAGCCGCATCACACGAATCGGAATGGTCATGCAACACCCCGACGAGGCCCGCGTCATCCTCACGTGCACCGAGCAGGACGGCAGGTCCGACTACCACGAATTGATCGTCGAGACGCATGTCGAGCGGGACGGGTCCGGCGGGCCCATCTTCAAGGTCAGCCAGTTGTGGGGCACGGCCGATGGCATCGGATCGGTGGGCGACGGCGTGAATCCCGAGCAGGTCACGGATCCGTGGTTCCCGGGCCCCGGGGGGATCCGTTTCCGGTTCTTCACGTTCATGCCCACCCCGAAGAGCGGCGACGAAGACCAACAGGCGCCTGCGCTGCTGGAGAACGCGCAGGGCAGCGGCCTGAGCGACTTCGTGCAGGCGTTCGACCCGGAGCGCCCGGGCATGCATATCTCCGACAGCATCGATTTCGTGCATGTCCTTTCAGGCGAAGTCGTGCTGGAACTGGAGCGCCGCGAGATCCTGGTCAAGCAGGGGGACCTGATCGTCATGCGCGGCGGATGGCACAACTGGCGTAACGAAACCGACCAGCCCTGCACGGTGGCCTCCGTCATGGTCGGGGCACACCGCGTCCATTCCTGAATCGCCGCCGGCAGGGCCGCCGCCCGGTACGAAGGCTCGCGCTTCCGGACCGCGACCGCGCTCGCCGTCATGATTGGCGAGTTGGCTTCGCACCTGATCAGTCGCTCAGCGATTCGGCAAGACCCGCCGGCAACCCGATCGACTTGATCTCCACGAAGGGATCGAGCCCCTCCGGCCCGAACTCGCGGCCGAGGCCGCTCAGCTTGACGCCGCCCATCGGAGCCTGGAAGCCCGCCGAGCTGCCGTTCAGTTCCACCGTTCCGGTCGCCATGCGCCGCGCCACGCGCAGGCCGCGCTCGAGATCCGTCGTGAAGACGGAACCGTTCAGCCCGTAGTTCGAGTTGTTCGCGATGGCAATGGCATCTTCCTCGCTGGCATAGGGAATCACGGCGACCACCGGCCCGAAGATCTCCTGCTGCGCAATGGCCGCGTTCGGATCGACGTTTGCGAACACCGTCGGCTCGACGTACCAGCCGCGAGCGATGTCCGGGCGCCCACCGCCCTTGGCCAGCCGCGCGCCTTCGTTGCAGCCGGACGCGATGTAGCCCTCCACCACCTTGCGCTGCCGCTCGCTGACCAGCGGCCCGATGTCGGTGGCCGGGTCGCGCGGGTCGCCGATGATCAGGGAATCGACCAGCGCGCAGACCCGATCGACGAACTCGGCCTGGCGAGCCGCAGGCACCAGTAGCCGCGTCTTCAGCGCGCAGATTTGGCCGTTGTTGCGGAACGATCCCAAGCGCATCGCCGCCACTGCCTGATCGAGGTCGGCATCGTCGAGGATGATCGAGGCGGACTTGCCGCCCAGCTCGAGCGTTACCCGGCGCAGGTCTTTCCCGCAGACTTCGGCAATGCGGCGGCCGGCGGCGCTGGAGCCGGTGAAGGTCACCTTGGCCACACCGGGATGGGAGACGAGGTACTCGCTGACCTCGCGCCCAGCCGGCACGATGTTGACGACGCCGGGCGGGCAGCCGGCCTCTTGCAGCAGGCGAGCGACGACGTAGGCATCCAGCGGCGTCTCGGGCGAAGGCTTCAGTACCAGTGTGCATCCCGTGAGCAGGGCGGGAACCAGCTTCTGCAGGGTCAGCGACAACGGCACGTTCCAGGGGACCACGGCTGCCACGACCCCGACCGGCTCGCGCAGCACCAGCGCGCGGCCATGCTGCGAGCTGCGCACCGAACGAAACGGATAGCTCGCGGCCGCCTCGACATACGCGTCGAGAATTCGCACTGGGTTGACGACCTGGATGGCGCGCGACTGGGCGATCGGACACCCCATCTCTTCCGTGATGACCTGAGCGAGTTGCTCGGCATGCTCGACGAGCAGGCCACGCAAGCGGGACAGGATGCCCACGCGCTGCTCCAGCGTCATCGACGGCCAGGGGCCGGACTCCAGGGCCCGGCGAGCGGCGGCTACAGCGCGGTCGATGTCCTCGCGCGATCCTTCGGGGACCGACGCGACCACCTCCTCGGTCACCGGCGAGACGACCTCGATGCGATTCGCACTCGCCGGCTCGACCCACTCGCCACCGATGAACAGGCTGCGGTGATTCGTCATGACTTCCATGGGTGTTCCTACTTGCACGTGCTGGCGTCCTTGCCGAAAGCCTGCTCTTGCGAGACCCAGCCGCTCGGTGCGATCTTGGTGACGAAGGCGCACAGGTTGTCCTTGGTGACGCTGACCAGGTCGACGTAGTTGGTAGGGATGCCGTTCACCGTAGCGCTCGGTTTCGGGGCTCCGGCACCGGACCCGATGGCATGGGCGATATCGGCGGCGTCCTTGGCCATCTTGTCGATGGGCGTCCAGACGGTCTGCGACTGCCACCCCTGCGCGATGTAGGCGAGGCTGGGCGTCGAGGCATCGGTGCCGGTGACGTACACCTCGCCGGGCCGCTTGCCGGCCGACTTCAGGGCCTGGACGACAGCCTGCGCGCCGCTGTCCCACATGACCACGAAGGCCTTGATGTTCGGCGACTTCTGTAGTGCGGCCTCCGCCTTTCTCTGGGCCGTGGCGGTGTCCCATCCGGGTGTCAGCGTGTCGTAGACGATGTTGACGCCGGGCTTGTTCTTCAAAAGCTCGTCATAGGCCCGGGACATGTCGACCTGGGCAAGCGTGGACTGGTCGCCCCGGATGATCGCGTAGTCGCCCGACGACACGGCCGCCAGCGCCGCTTGCGCATGCAGCTTGCCATTGTCGTAGTTGTTGCGCTCGATGGCGTAGTCGGGGGTCGCGCCGGTGACGCCCCGGTCGTAGGTGATGACCTTGATGCCCTGGCCCTGCGCCTTCTTCACGAGACCGCCGGCGACCTGCGCGTCGATGGCCGTGATGACCAGCACCTTTACCTTGCGCTCGATCAGCCCTTCGACCTGATTTTTCTGCGTCGCCGCGCTCTCGTTCGAGAACTGGAAGATCACCTCGTCGCCGTTGGCCTTCGCCTGGGCCGTGAGGATCTTCTGCTCCCAGGCCCAGCGCGCCTGGTTCTGGTTGGGGAAGACGACCCCGATGAGAACGCCCGCGGCCGCCGTGCCGGCGAAGGACGACAGCGCGAGCGCGACGCCTGCTGCAGCTGCGGCCTGGCGCCAGGGGCGCGAGCCGCGATGCGTGGCGGACTCCGGCAGGTCGTCACGCTCGGACAGCCGCGCGCCGCCGTTGAATCGAATGGCCATGTTGTCTCCGTTGTGGAAGGGCTCCGCCGCGTTCAAGCAGACGTGGAGCCGGGTTGGAAGTGGTAGGGCTCGAAATGGGGGTGATACTGAAACTCCTTCGGCACGGCCGCAGGCTGCAGGTCACTGACTGCGAATCGCGGGAATGTCGAGAAATCGCCGAGGTTCGCCTCCTGCGTGAGCCTCCAGTAATCGACCAGCCGCCAGGGGCTGTTCGTCACGATCCGCCCACGCGCATTGCGGAAGTAGGTGGACATGCCAGGGTGGCTCCAGATCATTTTCTGGTGCATCTCCTGGATGCGATCGTTGTACCGGTCATAGACGTCACTACGGCACTCGACTTCCAGCAGGCAGTGCTCGCCCATCTGCCGCAGAACGCTCAGGATGTAGTCGATCTGGCATTCAACCGTGAAGATGAAGCTGCCGCCGTGTCCGAGCGCTGTGTTCGGACCATAGAGCATGAAGAGGTTGGGGAACTTGGGAACGACAGTGCCGAGATAGGCACGCGAATCGTCGTCGTCCCAGGCCTCCCGAATCGTCAGGCCGCCGCGCCCGATGACCTGGACAGGCGACAGGAAGCGTGCAACGTCGTATCCCGTCGCCACGATGAGCACGTCCACCTCGTGCCCCTGGCCGTCGGCACCGTAGACCCTCTTGCCGTCGACTCGCGCGACGGCCCCGTCGACCAGTGTCACATGCGGCTTCGTCAACGTCTTGTACCAGCCGTTGTCGAGCAGCATGCGTTTACCGAACGGAGGGAAACGCGGCGTGACCCTGTCGACCAGATCCGGGCGGGCGGCGAGCTGGTCCTTGATATAGCGGGTAAAGACCTCCCGATGGCCCTCGTTGGTGGCGTTGATCGATCGCTCGGGGTGCTTCCACTGCGGATCCTTCAGCAGCGTCTCGTGAACTTGGCTGTCGAAGATCCAGCTCAGGCGCAGGCGATAGAGCCACGCATAGTGCGGAACCTCTCGGAACAGCAGCCGGACGGCTTCGGGCACGGGCCTCCTGAACTTGGGGAACGGAGCGGCCCATTGCTTGGACCGCTGGAAGACGGTGAGCGAGCGCACGGTGTCGGCGATTGCCGGCACGAGTTGCATCGCACTCGCGCCGTTGCCGATCACGGCGACCCGCTTGTCGCGAAGGTCGACGCTCGGGTCCCACTTCGAGGTGTGCACGAGAGGGCTGTCGAATTCGCGCAGCCCGGGAATGTCCGGGTACTTCGGGGTGGTGAACCCGCCGACGCAGGAGATGACGACGTTGGTGACGAGCGTCTCCTGCGAGCCATCGGGCAGGGCAAGCCGCGACTGCCAGGTACGACTCGCTTCGTCATAGCGGGTCGAGAGACACTCGGTGCCGAAGCGGACCTCCTCCTCGATCCCGAACTGCTTCGCGACCCCGCGGAAGTAGCCCTCGACCTCGCCCTGCAGCGGGAAGTACATCGACCAGTCGCCGCCGGCGAAAGTGTAGGAGTACAAGTGTCCGGGCGTGTCGACGCCGCAGCCGGGATAATGGTGCGAATGCCAGACCCCGCCGGCCTTGTCCTGCTTCTCGATGATGGTGTACGGCACTCCGGCCTGACGAAGCCTGATGGCAGCGGCAACGCCTGACATGCCGGCGCCGATGATCAACACGCGGAATCCCTGCGCCATAGCCACAGGGACGGCAGGCGCACCCGAGTACTGCCGCAGCCGGTGGGTCATGAGCTCGGCGTATTCCTTCGGAATGGGCTCAGCCTCCGACACGCTCATCATGTTGATGAGCTCCTCGGCCGTGAGCTCGGGCTTGGCAATGGGCGTGCCGCGGCGCCAGGCCGTGATGGCCTCGAGTGCGGCGGAACGCACTTCTTCCTGCTGGGCAGGAGGCAGGCCGCCGGAGTCGTTGTCATCCCATCGACTCGCGTCGGGAATGAAAGGCGGCATCAGCCAGCGCTCATCGCCGGTGAATTGGTGAAGCAGGAGCAGCAACGTTGGCACATTCGCCGACGGAAGCGCCTCTGCGAGGCGTTGGCGGAAGAGTTCGATGTCCGAGTCTTTGGTGTCAGCCATGGTCACTGCCCTCGAGGGCGAAAGGTGGAAGTTGTGGGTGCGCCGTTTGCGCTTGGTTCGCTCGAATCCAGTTTGCCGAGTGCTGGCTTGCTTGCCTACGGGGCCACGCGGCAAGCAGCTTTGCATCCGCCGCGAGGCTTCGCCCGGCGACGCCGGGTCATCGAGAGCTGGTGCCGTCCTGCGACGGCACGCCGACATCGAAGACGTGAAGCAACTGCGAGAGCGTCTTGTAGTAGCCGGCGAGGACGACGAGTTCGAGCAGCGCGGTCTGGCCCAACGCCGATCGGAGATCCGCGAAGTGCTCGTCCGTCAAGGGAAGTTCGCCGCTGTCGAGCAGCTCGCACAGGCGATAGGCCGCCATCTCGGCGGCATCGTCGCTGGTGAAGCGGCGATCGGCCAATGCCGAGAGCTCCGCCTCGGTCAGACCGATCGCGCGGCCCACCCTTTCATGCGCGTAGCGCTCGAATTCGCTGCCGGTGGCCGCAGCCACGCTGAGAATCGCGATCTCTCGGATGCGCCCGGTCAGTCCCGTGCGGTAGCGGATCGCGGCCCCCAGCTCCTGCAGCGGCCGGCTCAGGCCGGGCGTGTGAAGCATGATGCCGAAGGGCCCGTTCAGCGCGCCCCGGGCGTCGCACAAGGGGAAGTGTTGCGGCCCGGACGAGCGCGGCCCGGAGATGATCTGCTGGTACAGCTCGAGTTGATCCGCATCCAGCTGGTCTATCGTCAAGGCGGCCAGACGCATGGGTTTCCTCCTGGTTCCAGATCGAGAGCGCCGTTCAGTGCGCAACGAAGCCGCCATCCACCGGCAACGCGACCCCGATGACGTAGCTGGCGCCGGGGCTGCACAGCCAGAGGACCGCCGCCGCGATCTCCTCCGGGCGGCCGATCCGGCCGATGGGCGCGCCGGCCAGCGCATCGGCCAACACCAGTTCGCCCTTCTGGACCATGGTGTTCACCATGGTCGTCTCGATCGTCCCCGGGCATATCGCGTTGATCCGGATGCCGCGCGCGGCGTACTCGAGTGCAGCGCTGCTGGTCAGCCCGATCACCGCGTGCTTGGACGCGTGGTAGGCCGCTCGCCGCGCACCGCCCACCAGGCCGGACAGCGACGAGCAGTTCACGATCGCACCGCTGCCCTGCGTGCGCATCTGACGCAGCTCATGCTTCATGCAGGCCCAGACGCCGCGCGCGTTCACGGCATTGACCCGGTCGTAGTTCTCCGCCGGCTCGTCGGCCGTTTCGCTCGGCGGATCGATGATCCCGGCGTTGTTGAACGCCATGTCCAGCCGGCCGAACGTCTCGACGGTCCGGGCCACCGTGGCCGCGACCTGGTCCTCGGAGGAAACATCACAGACCAGGCCGAGGGCCCGGTGGCCGGCGGCCTTCAATTCCTCCTCCAGGGCCGCGAGCGCTTTCGCATCGACGTCGGCGAGCGTGACCGCCGCTCCGGCCTGCGCGAATTGCCGGGCCGTGGCCAGGCCCAGGCCGGAGCAGGCGCCGGTCACGAGGGCGACCTGCCCGGCGAAGTTGTAGGTGGGATTCATCGAGTCCTCCAGGGGTTCATCTGAGCAATTGACGTCGGGTGAAGTAGCCGTCGAGGCCGACGGCGAAGACGAGAATGAGTGCCTTGACCACGCTTTCGGCGTAGCTGGACACCCCGAGCAGCGACATGCCGTTGTCGATGGTCGACAACAGGAAGGCGCCGAGCAGCGCGCCACGGATGGAGCCGATGCCTCCGCGCAGCGACACGCCGCCGATCACCGCCGCGGCGATGCCGGTGAGCTCGAGGTTGATCCCCGAATCAGCCGTCGAGGTTCCCACCCGGGCGATGAGCATCGTGCCGGCGATACCGCAGATGGCCCCCATGATCACGAAGCCTGAGAGAACGGTCCGCTTGACGTTGATGCCGGCGTACATCGCGGCTTCGCGATTCGAGCCCACGAGGAAGCCGCGACGTCCGAACTTGGCGCGCATCATCGCGAGTTCGAGAATGACCACGATCGCCACGATCCACAGGATGGCATTCGGCAACCCGGTGTTCCCGGTGCCGATCCACAGCAAGCCCCCGGCCAGGCCGATCCACGTCAGCGCGCCGCCGAGCATGGGCCCGACCGGTATGGCACCGTCCTCTCGGGCCGATTGGTAGCGCGCGTACGCCGACCAGGCGCCAAACGCCGCAATGGCGGCCGCCAGCAGGAACATGGTGACCGAGGACATCCGTCCTTCCGCAAGATCGCTGAACTCAGAGCTGACGGGCCCGACGGCCGCGGCATTGGTCCACATCAGCCCGATGCCTCGCCACAGCAGCAGGCCCGCGAGCGTGACGACGAATGCCGGCACGGCGAGCCGCGTGATGACCATGCCGTGCACCAGGCCGATCACGATGCCCGTGGCCAGCGCCGCCAGCACGCTTACCGCCACGCCGAACCCCGCGACCTGACACTGTGCGGCGACCAGGCCGGCCAGGAAGGCCGCGCTGCCGATCGACAGATCGATCTCGCCCATGATGATCAGGATCGCGACACCCGCAGCCACGACGGCCACCACGGCCGTCTGACGCAGCAGCAGCGAAGCATTCGTCGGAGTCACGAACAGGCCACCCGAGGCCTGCTGGAAATACAGGATGAGCAGCAGCGCGGAGAGGACCAGCACGGCAGTGCGCGAGGTGATCACACGCAGAACGCGCGTCCACAGCCCGGCACCGGGGGTGGCTGCAGCGGTCTGCAGCCGGTCTCGAGTCGTCGTCGTCATGGGTTCAGGGCTCCAGTTGCGGCCGACAGCAGATCGTGAGCCGTCGCGCTTCGCGAAAACTCGCCCTGAATGCGGCACTTGTACATGACCAACACGCGGTCGGTCTCGCTCAGGATCTCGTCGACATCGCTCGAGATCAGCAGCACCCCCACGCCCAGGTCGCGCGCGATGCTCCTCACGAGCCGGTAGATGTCTCTGCGCGCGCCCACGTCGACCCCGAGGGTGGGCTCGTCGAGGATGAGGACCTTAAGGCCATCGACGAGGCAACGGCCCAGCAAGACCTTCTGCTGGTTTCCGCCGCTCAGCGCGTCGATCGCGATATCGGACCGGGCGGGCCGCACGCCGAGCCGCTTCATCAGGTCGGCGACTCGCTGCCTCTCCTTTGTTCGGTCGATGAGCAGCTTCAGCGACCCGAGGTCCTCGAGCATGGAGGCCGTCATGTTGAACGCGACGGACTGCCCGTGCAGCACGCCTTGCGACTTGCGATCCTCCACCAGCAGCGACAGCCCTCGCCGCACGGCTTGGTGCGGGCTCTGCGGAATGCCCTCGATGCCCGCGATCGTGCAGTGCCCGATCACCGGACCAGGCCACGCACCGTACAGCGCACGCGCCAACTCGGTACGCCCGGCACCGACCAGGCCGTACAGCCCGACGATCTCGCCGGGGTGAACCTCGAAGCTGATATCCAGCGCTCGCGCCCGCTTGTGCCGGTCATTGACGTACACCGACAGACCCTGGACTCGAAGCGCGGGGGCGCCGGCTCGGACAGCCGGCGCCTCTTGTGCCAGGTCCTTCAGCGCTTGCAGCGTGTCTCCCAGCATCGCCCCGACCAGAGCTTCCCGTGTTGGCACGGACGCGTAGTTCGCCACGACGGCGCCGTTCCTCAAGACCATCACACGATCGGCGATCTGATCGAGCTCGTCGAGCCGATGCGTGATGTAGATGATCCCCACCCCGGACTTCCGGATCAGGCGCAGGCGATCGAGTAGGACCGCGGATTCGACGTCCGTCATGGCGGCGGTGGGCTCGTCCAGGATCAGAACGCGCGCCGACCTGTGCAGCGCTGCAGCCAGCACGATGAGGCGACGCTCCGACGGGCTCAGCGATGCGCCGCGCGCCCGTGGATCCACCTGCAGGCCGAACACATCGAGCGCTTCGCGGGCCCATCGCAGCGCCGTGAGCTCGTCGTAGAACCCATATCGGCCCGGCAGCTGACCGGCGAACATGTTCTCGGCAATGGACAGGTGCGGCACGACGTGCAGCTCCTGCGGCACCAGCACGATGCCGGCGGCGTCGCTCGCGCGCGCCGAGGCGAAGTGCTGCTGCACGCCGGCCAGTTCGATCGAGCCCTCGTGCTGGTCATGCGGAATGACACCGGTCAGGATCTTCATCAGCGTCGACTTGCCCGCGCCGTTCTCGCCGCACACCGCCAGCACTTCGCCCAACTGAAGCGACACGTCGACGCCCTGCAGGACCGTTGTCATGCCATACGTCTTGGTGAGACGCCGGCCTCTCAGCAGCGTCGGCGTTTCGACCCCATGGGAATCCAGCTCGGCCCCGTCGACGCCGCGAAGGCTTGGGCCGGTCTGCCGGTTGGCAGCAACTTCCTGCATCTCGATGTCAGTCTCCAGTGTTGTTGTCGAAGCTCCAAGGGCATGCGCCGCGGAGTCCGTTGATAAGGGAAATTTTAGGAACGCTCTGTCTGCACGAACAGGGTGCGCGGCGCCAAGGACCCTTGCCTTGCTCGCAAAGATGGGCCGCGGCCTGCGGTGCATCGGGCACGCGATGCAAAGCTCCTTGGCGTGGCGTGGCAGGGATGGCAGGCCAGGCAAGGGCTAGAGTCATCTATGCACAGACCTTTCGATGCCGTTGCCGGGCCGAGCACGGCCGACGTTGTCGATGGACCAATACACGCGCATCAGGACCTTCATGAAGGTGGTCGAAGCCGGTAGCTTCTCGGCGGCGGCACGCGACGTTTCCTCCACCAGCTCGGTGGCGAGGCAGGTCAACACCCTGGAAGACGAACTCGGCGTGCGTCTGCTGCAAAGGAGCACACGCAGGCTTGGCCTCACGGACGCCGGCCGCCGATTCTACGAACGCGCGACGGCGATCGCCACCGACCTCGACCACGCGAAGGCGGAGGCCCGGTCACTGCATGACGACGTGAAGGGGCGGCTGCGCGTGCAGCTGCGCGTCGCGACGGGCACAACCGTCATCGTGCCGGCCCTGCCTCGGCTGCTCGAGCAACATCCCGAGCTCTGTCTCGACATCTCGCTTTCGGACGAGAGGCGCGACCTCATCGCAAACGACATCGACGTGGCAGTGTGGCTCGGTGACTTGCCCGATTCGGAGCTCGTGGCGCGCCGACTCAGCCCCAACCGCCGCATCGTCTGCGGATCCCGGGCCTACCTGGACAAGCACGGTGTTCCTTCCACGCCGGAGGACTTGCGCCAGCACAACTGCCTGGTCTTCTCGGCCTCGCCCTCTTGCAAGCGCTGGGCCTTCACACGGGCAGGCGAGCAAGTGGACATCAATGTGCGCGGCAGCGTAAGCTCGGACAACTCGATCGTCCTGCTGTCGTCGGCACTGGCCGGTCTCGGTCTGGTCATCGTGCAGCAGTGGATGGTGCGGCAGCTCGTGGCGGAAGGCCAGATGCGCCGTGTCCTCGGCGACTGGGCCGTGAGCCCGCGTCCGGGCGATGCTGCCCTGTACGCAATGTTTTCGTCGAGCCGCGGCGCCTCGCGCAAGGTCCGCGTCTTTGTCGATTTTCTGGTGGAGCTCTTCGGTATGGAGACCGGCGACGCCTGACGTCGAGAAAGCAGCATCGAGGTTTCGCTCTTGTCCAATCGAGGCTCACGTGTCGAATGACTTAGAAAACTTCTTCCGGACCGGTCAATTCACTGCCCGATCTTGGCGCGGTGCGCCATTCGAGACCGCCTCCAAAGAACCCGGCCACACGATTGCCGGTGAGGTGTGCATGCCCGAGCCTATGCTGTGGGTGCTGAATCGTGGGCGCACGCGCTTGCATTGGTTCGATACGGGGCGCCGACGTGATCATCTGCTGGAGGGAGAACTGGCCGTGTTCTGGAGAAAGGGCCACGTCCTCGCGGACATTCGAAACGAGCGTTCGACGAGCGGCTTTGCTGTCTTCTTCCCGCAGGATCGGATCGAATGCTGGTTGAGAGACGAGGCACCCAATACGGTACGCGTGATGGCCGAAATGGCCCCGCATCAGTTCAGGATCGATCCGTTCGCGGTGACGTGCGTGCGCACCATCGCAGCCGAGATCGATCTGGGTTGCCCATCCGGCGCATCTTTCGCGGAGAGCATTTCGATTGCCCTCGTCACGTATCTCTCGAGTAAGTGGGGTGCGCTCGGGGCAGAAAAGGTGTCGACGATCCAGCCGCTGACGATACGTCGCGTCCGCGACTTCATCGACGCGAATCTTTCTCAGGACCTCTCGGTCGTGGAACTGGCCGCCGAAGTCGGCCTGAGTGCGAAGCAGTTGTGCCGCAAGTTCAAGTTCACGGTCGGCGTCCCCGTCCATCAGTACGTTCTGAGTCGCCGGATCGAGCGTGCGAAGGAACTGCTCGCGCACATGGACGTGACCGAGGTCGCCATGGCGACCGGCTTTGCGTCGCCCAGCCACCTGTCCACGTCGTTCAAGAAGGTGACTGGTGCCACACCGACTTCGTTCAAAGGGCGGCGCTTCGGGTTGCCTGGCCTGAGCAGGTCGTCCTCCGCCGATGAGCGCCCGGAAGGCGAGATGGTCGGCGCTCTGGAGATCGGTAGGTAGGCCCAGTTCTTAGTCCTTCTTGGCCGTTACGCCGGGAACCACATCCAGTTCCAGGAAGGACCAGCGCCCAGGACTGTGCATGACGGTCTGCTTCGCAACGGCAATATAGCTCTCGTCACCGAAGTCCCCACCCGTGTTCAGGTTGCGAGCGAGGTTCGGGAAGTTCGAAGAAGAAATGTCTAGACGAACTCGATGTCCAGCCTTGAACACGGTCGCGGTGTGGCCAAGATCGATGAAATACTTGTATGGCTTGTTCGGTTCGATCAGTGAAGGCGGTTGCTTCGACCCCTCTCTGAAACGCGTACGGACGACCCGGTCGAGGACATTGTGAGCGAAGCCGTCCGGATGCACGTCAACGAGTTTTGCCGTGAAGTCCGTATCCCGCGCTGAGGTCTTCGCCCAGAAGCGAACGGTGGCTTGTCCGATGACCGCCATGTCGTGCTCGAGTGGAGCGCTGGTGTACACGAGCACATCGTCTCTCAACTCGATGGTCGACTGATCTTGCGCGCCTCCGCCGAAAGGAGCCAATGCGGAGGTGCTGCAGCAGTTGCCGCCCCCACTCGATATGACTGGATCAGCAGGGTTGTAGACGAAGTTGTCGGCGGGGCCTCGAGATAGTCTTGCCGCGTCCAACACGCCGCCGCCATAGCGCGTATTGGCCCTGCCGTTGCTGCTCAGGTGGAATCGGACCTTCTGCGTTCCGGGGAGCGGAAACTCGTTGGACTGCAGCATGTAGCCATCGCCTTGCGTACCGGCATCCGGCGGCACCTGAACGAAGATGCTCACCGCAGGCCCTGCGTCGATGCCGTTGTCGATGCCTTTGAGGTACCGGTCGTAGAAGCGCAAGTGCTGCTGTTGCACGAAGGGCGTAGACGACCAGGCAGACGGATTGTTGGGCCCCCAGTTGATGGCCCCGTCTCCACCGTGAACGCCTCCGCCCTGCATGATGAGTTTCGTGCCGCTGCGCGCAGCACTCGATCCGCCTTTCTGCCTCATCCCTTGGAAGCTCCTGATCGAACCGATCGAGAAAATGTCGTACCAGCCGCCCATGATGAGCGCTGGCACCGTCACGTTTCTAAAGTGCCGTTCGACATCTACCCGAGCCCAGTATCTGTCGTAGTTCGGATGATTGAGCCATTCGTAGTAGTAAGGTGCCAGGGGAGGCTGGGAGAACGCGGTGAGACTGGCAGGCGGGAGTGTCCAGATCCATTCGCTGTAGATCTTCTTGGCGCCGTCGGCATACCAGGCATCGACAACTTGATTTGCGATGGCGGCAGGTACCCCCTGCGCGCCCAGCTGCCGGTGGTATTCGTCTGGCGCGAAGTCGGTCAGGAGCCAACTCTGCGCAAACCAAAGATCGAACACCCCGTTGCGATATGTCCAGTGATCGTGATAGTCGGTCGACGTGACGTTGGGAGCGATGGCAGCCAGATGTGGCGGCGTCGTAATCGCTGCTTGCCACTGGGTCAGCCCAAAGTAAGAGAGACCGAACAGTCCGACCTTGCCGGTAGACCATGGTTGCGCGGCCGCCCACTCCACCGCGTCGTATCCGTCGTTCTGCTCCTGCTGGATCGGACTGAAGACGCCTCCTGAACGATAGCGGCCGCGAACATCCTGACTGATCGCCACATATCCATGCTCGGCAAGCCAGGCAATCGGATACACACCGCCCAGTTGCGAATCATCGCAATTGGTGCCGGGCAAGCCAGCGACGCGGTTGTACGGAGTGCGCTGCATCACCACGGGGTACCTGCCAGCCGTTGCGGGCATATATACCTCTGTGGCGAGAAGGGTTCCATCTCGCATCGGAGCGTACTCGATGTGACAGGTTACGCCCGGTGGCAGTGCTTGCGCATTCGAGATCGTCGCGATCACGATGCCAATGCCGACGACGACAGACCTCGGAAGCTTGGACTCCAGTTTCATCGTGTCTCCTCTGGAACTACGAGCAGCAATGCCGGTAGCTGTCGTGACTGTATGTTGCGAGCCCCGCGGGCGCTTTCATCCTCGCGACTTTGCGACTTTCAAAATCCGGACACGGTGCGTTCCCGAGCGCCGTGCAAGCCAGGCGCTGCTTTGCCGCCGAAGAAATCCGGCCCTCAGAAGCGGGAGGACGAGCATCACAAGGCACGGCTCTCGGCGGCGAACGTTTCCACCAGGAAGTCGACAAATACCCGGACCTTGCGCGAAAGGCCTCGGCTCGACGGATATATCGCGTGTAGCTCCGCGTCGCCCGGCCGCGGGTTGACGGTGTATTCGCTCAACACCCGCATCATTCGGCCCTCGGCAAGCAGACTGCGGACCATCCACTCCTGCACGATGATGATCCCCAGGTCGGCCACGCCGGACGCCAGCAGGACCAGCCCGTTGTCCGAGCGAATGCTGCCGTGCACCTCGACTTCTTCCTGTGTGTCATCCCGCGTGAAACTCCAGCGGTTGCGGTAGGAAGGTGCCGAAAAGTGCATGCAATTGTGCTCACGCAGGTCCTGCGGAGTTTGTGGGATACCGTGCTTCTTCAAGTACGCCGTCGATCCACAGACGATGCGTCGACTGGGGCTCAGGCGGCGAGCGACGATCTCGGCGTCGGGCAAGTCGCCCAGCCACACCGCTACGTCGATGTTGTTCGCGATCAAATCGCGGCGCTCGTCGCTGAGCGTGATGTCCAGTTCGAGTTCAGGGTACTGCGCCAGGAGGCGGGGAAGCGCAGGCACAACAACAAGCATACCGGCGGTCACGCGGAGCGAGACACGCAGGAGGCCCTTGACGTCCTCCTGCAGGGATTTGGCCTCGGACAGGGCCGTATTCAGGTCATGCGAGATCGCCGTCACGCGGTCATAGAAACGCCTCCCCGCCTCTGTGAGGGCCAAGCTTCGGGTGCTGCGGTTGAGCAGGCGCACCCCGAGTTCGTCTTCCAGGGACTTCACTTGGCGCGCCACCGAGCTGATAGATGAAACATCGCGGGCCGCAGCAGAAAAGCTGCCCGCTTCCACCACCTTGATGAAGGTTTTGATGCGCGTGAATTCGTCCATCGAGTGCCGCGATTGTAGAGATGCGCCGGCCCATCTCGTGAATCGAACGGGCGAATAAGGATGCCGCTGGCCCGGCCGCCCACATGCACGCTCAGGGGTTATTACTGATCGACGTGCAACGCGGACCAGTTTTGAAATCGAGGTCGCTGACGGAGGTGACGGCAAGCTAGGCGGCGCCGGAGATAGTCAACACGGACCACGTTTCGCAGTTCATGAGCGTGTACAGCGCTCGACTGCGGGCGATCGGCCGCTGAGCGAGCGCGTGGTAACGCGCCAGTCGCGCAGGTTCAGCGCATCGGCCAGCGTCGAGCGCGCCGGTGGCGCCTTTGGCCCCATGTGGAACAGCTTGCTAGCAGAATATTCGAACGCCGACACTGGGCCTTCGCACCAGCGCCGACACCGTGCTGCGCGAGTTGAAAGCCGCCGTGCGCGGGCGCCTGCGAGTTGGACCGTCCCCTCCAACATAACCCGGGGATCCCGGCCCTTTTAACGGCTTCCTCCAACAGCAGCGTCGTCCGCTGGGATCTGTCAACAACGTCCCGTGTCTGGGGATAGGGGATAGTTCCTGAACCCACGCCTGAAGGGATCCCGTCATCGGGGGTAGCTCGGTGCCTCGATCGTTGCTGAGATGCAGTGCCGTGCTCCAGAGCTCCAGATAGTGGTCGAGGGCGAGCTCCTTATGCCCTGAGATTACTTCGGTAGGCTCGTTAGCCAGCGGGCACGTCATGTCCGAGATTTGCCGCGTCTAGGCTATTCGGCGTCGGACGAGAAGCGCCGAGCTCCCGCCGGTCGCGGAAAGTGCGAGGACACGTAGCGCTCGGTCGCGCTGTCGACTTCTGGCAGGTTTTCGTGCAGGCGTTTGAGCAGGTTGATCAGTGTGTCGCGCTCCTTCGGCGTTAGGACTGACAAGAATGCGCGCTCCCGTTCGAGCGCGACGCCGATGATGGAGTCGTGCAAGTCGCGGCCCTTTTTCGTCAGCTTGGCCATGCGCAGGCGGCCATCAGCGTCATCGAGCTCAAAAGCGATCAGGCCTTGTGCCTGCATGCTCTTGAAGCACCGGCTGACCGAAGCCTTGTCCATGCCAACGACCTTCGAGACGTGCTGAGCAGAAACCGACCCTTCGACAGCCAACAGCACCAGGCATCGCCAAGTTTCGATCCCCACTCCGAAGGAGCTCAGGTAGTACTGCGATGCTCCCTTAGAGAGCTTGTTGGCGATCCACGTCAGGTAGGCGGGAACATAGCGATCGAGGTCGACAACCTTGGGTTTCGACTCGTCGAACTGCGGCGGAGAAGGGGCGCGGCGGGTCGGCATCGGGGGCGGGGGCTGGTCGTGCTAACCGACTACTCTACGCGAAGAGGCGCAGCATGCGCATGCCGAAGCGCGGGATCTGTTTCCTCGATCTGGCGACCTGCCATGGCGTTTGGCAAATTGCGCTGGTCTTGCCGAGGACTCCTCGGTGAGCTGACGCTGACATTCCTCTGCCCCTGCCACGGGTGCAGGCCGCACTTGACTAAGGGTAAGTCCTCATAAAGTTGATGCATCAACTAGTTGATACAGCAACTTAGTTCGCCTATCTTTGAGCCATGCCCGAAACGCGAGGGCCGGCAGGGTTGACAGACCAGCGATGGGTTGCTCTGACAGCCTCGGCCTCGCGACCGATCGGGCATGAACCGGCTGTTGCGCAACCTGCGGCGGCTGATCAGGCCGAAGGCCATCACAGAAGATCCGGAGACTCTATGAACCCGCACGAGCCAATCCCCGAACTCGACAGTGATCCTTACACCGCCGAGAACTTGCTCGACCCTTACCCGATGCACCTGCGCATCCGAGAGGCGGGACCGGTCGTTTGGCTGAAGCCCTATGGCGTCGTGGCATCCGCCCGCCACGCCGAGGTGCACGCGGTGCTGAATGACCACGAAAATTTCATCTCCGGTGCGGGCGTGGGATTGACCAACTTCAACACCGAGCCAGCATTTCGTCCGAAGAGCCTGATCCTCGAGGCCGATCCTCCGCTGCACACGCAAACTCGAACAGTGTTGTCGCGCATCCTCAGCCCCAAGGTCGTGATGCAGATCCGCGCCACGTTCGCCGCCGAAGCCGAGGCCCTGGTCGAGCGCTGCGTGGACAAGGGCGAGATCGATGGAATCCATGACCTGGCGCAGATCTATCCGCTGAAGGTCTTTCCGGATGCCGTCGGCCTCGACGACGATGGCCGCGAAAACCTGCTGCTCTATGGCGATCTGGTCTTCAATTCGATGGGGCCGCGCAATGAATTGCTGGCAAAGAGTGCAGAGCGCGTCGGGCCGGTGACGCAATGGATCATGGAGCATTGCCAGCGCGAGCACCTGCGGCCGGGTGGTTTCGGCGACCAGATCTACCAAGCGGCCGATGCCGGCGAGATCAGTCATGAACAGGCGCCATTGCTGGTGCGCTCGTTCCTCTCGGCGGGTGTCGACACCACCATCAACGGCATCGGCAACGCGCTCTTTAGTCTCGCTCACCATCCGGGTGAATACGCCAAGCTGCACGCAGATGCAGCACTCGCCCGGCCTGCGTTCGAGGAGGCGCTGCGATGGGAATCGACCGCGCAGACCTTCTTCCGCACGGCGGCGCGCGATTGCGAGATTGCCGGCTTTCCGGTGCGCGAGAACACCAAGGTGCTCTGTCTGCTGGCCGCGGCGAATCGAGACCCGCGCAGGTGGCCGGAGCCTGACAGCTACAAGATCGAACGGCGACCCAGTGGCCATGTGGCTCTCGGCTCCGGCATTCATGGGTGTGTCGGGCAAGCTATTGCGCGCCTGGAAGGCGAGGTGATCCTTACGGCCTTGGCGAAGCGAGTAAAGCGCATCGAGACCACCGGTCCCCACACCCGCCGACTCAACAACACGCTGCGCGCGCTGGAGACCTTGCCGCTGCGTTTGATCCCGGTCTGACAGTCCTATTTTCCGAGGAGACACCGAATGCCCGATATCACCTTCATCCATTCCGACGGCACTGAACAAGGCCTCGAAGCACCGGTCGGCGTCAGCGTGATGCAGGCCGCCAGCGGCGCCGGCGTTCGCGGCATCATTGCGGAGTGCGGCGGCTCCGCGATGTGCGCGACATGCCATGTCTATGTCGACCCCGCCTGGGTCGAACGCCTGCCGCCGCCGCTGTCGAATGAGCTCGAGATGCTCGAATGCACGGCCGATGAACGCCTGCCGACGAGCCGCCTGTCGTGCCAGATCAAGCTGACCGCCGAGATGCAAGGACTCATCGTCCGCATCCCCGCCAACCAGCAGTGAGACGATGGCTACGCAACAACAGCCGTTGATGCCGGCAGGTCAGCGCGCGACAAGGAAGTCTGCGCCGTTGCTCAAGACCGTCGTTGTCACATCGACTCCTCCGTTGTCGAAGACTCGCCGTCCCAAGGGGGTCGACCTCGAACGCTATGTCCCGGCCTTCCTGACGTGGATCGCGAACAAGCTCTCTCGCGGCGCTTCGCAGCATTATTTGAGTGCCTTCGATGTAGGCATTGAAACTTGGCGCTGTCTGGTGATGCTCGCACTCGAGTCTTCGGTCTCTGCGCAGCGGATCTCGAAGCTCGTCGGTCTGGACAAGGCCTCGGTCAGCCGCTGCTTCAAGAGCATGCAGGCAAGGGGGCTGATCGCGCTAAGCCTGAGTCAGGATGACGGGCGCGTGCGTATCGCGACCTTGACGAAAGTGGGACGCGAGCTGCACGACAGGATCATCGGCATCGCCATGGAGCGCGAACGCGCCTTCCTCGAGGTGCTGAGCGAAGCGGAACGCGAGGTGCTGATCGGCCTGTTGCGCCGCCTGCACAACAACCTGCCCGAGGTCGAAGCCAAAACCGAGCGTTACGTGGCCCAACGGTTCCCAGAAATTGCCCAACGTCGCGCGTCCCGCGGCGAGGAGGAAAATGATGAATGAGACAGATCGCATCGTCATCGTAGGCGGAGGTCACGCTGGCGCACAGCTGTGCAGCGTGCTGGCCGAGGCTGGACTCGGTGGCCGCGTCGACTTGGTCTGCGAGGAACTGGAGTTGCCGTATCAGCGGCCGCCCCTGTCGAAGGCCTTTCTGGAAAAGGCCGATGAACCCTTGCAGCCGCTGCGTGGCCAAGCCTGGTATCGGGATGCAGGCATCACCGTGCATCTCTCCGATGCTGTGATCTCGATCGACCGCGAGGCGCGTAGCGTCCGCCTGCGCTCGGGCGCCGTGTTGGATTACCGGCGCCTTGTGCTCGCGACCGGCACCCGCGCACGGCGCTTGCCTCATCTGCCTGACGGTCTGCACAACGTTGCTTCGCTGCGCACATCGGCCGACGCGCAGCGGCTGCGTCAGCAAATCATGGAGGCTGGCTCTGTCACCGTGCTCGGCGGTGGCTTCATCGGGCTCGAAATTGCAGCCACGGCGAGGGCGCTAGGCAAGCCGGTATCGGTGTTCGAAGCCGCGTCTCGGCTTCTGACCAGATCCGTCTCCGCCGAATTGGCCGAGCATGTGCGTCAGACGCATCTGGCCGCCGGCATCGATCTTCGACTGGGCGTGGCTGCCGGCGGATTCGTGGTCGACGGTGAGCGGCTGGTGTCGCTGCAAGTCGACGGGCACGCGGAGCCAGTCGAATTGTTGGTGCTTGGTGTAGGCGCCGTCTCGGAGCACGCGCTCGCCAGCGAAGCTGGCCTGCATTGCGAAAACGGCATCGTCGTCGATGCCTTCATGCGCACCTCGGACTCTTCCATTCTCGCGATCGGTGATTGCGCGATGTTCCCGGAGAGTCGCAGCGGGCGGTCGCTTCGGCTGGAATCGGTGCAGAACGCGAACGACCAAGCGCGCACCGCCGCGGCCACGTTGGCGGGCCGCGAAGAGCCCTATCGAGCACTGCCCTGGTTCTGGTCCGAACAGGGCAGCATGCGGCTTCAGATGGCGGGGCTGATGCCTGCCGATGGTGTGCGGCATCGGCGGCCCGGCGCCACCCGGACGAGCTTTTCGATCCTCCACTATCTGGGTGACGAACTGGTCTGCGTCGAGAGCATCAACGCGCCGATCGATCACATGGCGGCGCGCAAGCTGCTGGAGGCCAAGGTCAGTCCAGCGCCCGCTTTGGCCTGCGATCCGGCTATCGCCCTCAAGGCGCATCTCTGACGCCTCCCTACCGCTCGGACTGAAGGGTTCATCACCACACCCGCGTCGGGTCGGCAGCGCCCTGTGCGCACCCTTTTTGAATAGGCCTTTCGACATGACAACAGTGACCACCACCCAAGTCGCGATCATCGGCGCCGGCCCGTCGGGCCTCTTGCTCGCGCAATTGCTCAGCAACGCAGGCATCGACAACATCATTATCGAACGCCAGAGTGGCGACTACGTGCTCGGCAGAATCCGCGCCGGCATCCTCGAGCACGTGACGATCGATCTCGTGACCGAGGCCGGCGTGGGCGGGCGAATGCACGAGCAAGGCCTGCTCCATGACGGCTTCGAGATGCTTTATGGCGGTAAACGGCGCCGCATCGATCTCGCGCGCCTGACCAACGGCAAGCGAGTCATGGTCTACGGACAGACCGAGTTGACACGCGATCTAATGGAGGCGCGGCGAGCCGCCTCACGGCCGACCATCTACGAAGTGCAGCAGGTGAGCGTGCACGACTTCGACACGACCCGTCCCAAGGTCAGCTACACCAAGGACGGCGTGTCGTATGAGATCGCCTGCGACTTCATCGCCGGCTGCGATGGCTTTCACGGCATTTGCCGGGCCAGTGCGCCGCGCAGCGTGCTGCGCGAGTACGAGAAGGTATACCCCTTCGGTTGGCTGGGTCTGCTGGCGGACACGCCGCCCGTCTCCGACGAACTCATCTACATCAACAGTTCCCGTGGCTTCGGACTCTGCTCGCAGCGCAGCCGGACTCGCAGCCGCTATTACGTGCAAGTACCACTCACCGATCAAATCGAGGAGTGGACAGACGATGCATTCTGGCAAGAGCTGCGCTTGCGTCTGGATGAGGAGGGGCGCGATCGGCTCGTCACCGGGCCCTCGCTTGAAAAGAGCATCGCGCCGTTGCGCAGTTTTGTGACCGAACCGATGCGCTTCGGACGCATGTTCCTCGCCGGAGATGCCGCGCACATCGTGCCTCCCACGGGCGCGAAGGGCCTCAACCTGGCCGCCACTGACGTCAAGTACCTGTCGAACGCGTTGATAGAGCACTACCAGGGGCATTCCGACGCAGGCATCGACGGCTACTCCGAGCGCTGCCTGCGCCGCATATGGAAGGCCGAGCGCTTCTCATGGTGGTTCACGAGCCTGATGCATCGCTTCCCGGATGAAATACCGATGGGCGCGAAATTGCAGGAAGCCGAGCTTGACTACTTGATGCACTCGGAATCTGGCTCCCGCACGATCGCCGAGAACTACGTTGGATTGCCGCTGAACTTTGCCGATTGACGCGGTCGCGCTTCTACACATCAACGGAGCTACTTCGATGAGTTCGCCAATATTTGGGCTTCGTCAGAAGAATTCGTGGGCGAGTTTTGGCTCCGGAAGCTTGCCGAGCACGTGATACAGGGAGAGTTCTGCGATGCGGAAGGTTCGAAAGCCGTAGGCTTTTCTCATAGTGACTTTGGCTTTGTTGTTCAGGCCTTCTACGACGCCGCTGGAGAACTGCTTTTTGGCGCGGAAGTAGTTGAGCAGAAGCTCGCGATGCGAACGGATAGTGGTGGCGAACTTCTTGAGCGGATCGATACGCGAGCGCATCACGCGGGTACAC
>Ga0105237_10001724_pt1 | contig 28266 bp, 19 predicted proteins | sample KBSC24metaG_FD_81520 | JGI IMG/M metagenome (GOLD analysis project Ga0105237, IMG submission 81520) | Corn rhizosphere microbial communities from Kellogg Biological Station, Michigan, USA - KBS C2-4 metaG | ecosystem: Host-associated > Plants > Roots > Rhizosphere > Soil | place: Michigan, USA... | reverse complement strand
CGACCCGGGTTTTTCACTTCACCAGCGAGAAAGGTGATGTTGTTCCAACCGTCGTACGCCCAAAGCGCGCCGATCATGGCTGCGGCAAACCCGGCGATTCCGCCGGTCGTGATCGCCACCCCTTCACAAGCGCCGCCCGCGTTTGCCATGTTGAGACTTCCCCAGTCACCGCCGCTGTAGAAGAACGCGCCGAAACCGACACCAATCAGCACGACGATCTTTGCGCCGGTGAGCACGGCGGCAACACCACCGCTCACGGCTACAGCCGCGCAGTTGATTATCGTAGTGACGATGATGGCCGCCAGTGCTACGAGCTGAAGTCGACCAAACGAGATAACGTGCCCGCCGGGAAGTGTGTATTCAAAGTATGGATGCCGTAAGGCGCCGCCGAGTAAATCGTTGAGAAAGATCGCAAAGCCGACGGCGAGTGCGGCAGCCGAGGCGGTGCGCGCGATTAAGAATTGAGTCCAGCCGTAGATGAAACTGAGTGGGCGCCCGTACGCGTCTCGCACGATTCCATATTCACCAGCGGCGCGCGGTTTCATCGCGAGGAGTTCGGCGTAGGTCAACGCGCCGGCCATCGCGAGCAGACCAGCGACAACCCAGACGGCCAGCGCTTTGCCGGGCGAGCCGACGTTGCACGTCATCACGCGTGCTTTCAAAAAGACGCCGGTGCCGATGATGTTGCCGACGTTCACGGAGATCGCGCCGATCAATCCCAGCCCACGGATGAGTTGCGTATGCTCAGTTGTCATCTGTGTAATCTGTGGTTCAGTATCCAGTGTCGTTCGCGATCAGATCTTCGTAAGTATCTCGCCGTCGAATCACTTCGGCCGTGCCGTTTTTGCGGACCAGGACTGCCGCGGGCAAAGGTCTGCCGTTGTAATGAAACATCTGGGCCAGTGAATAAGCGCCAGAGTTGAGTAACGCCAGTACCTCGCCTGGTCCAACGTCATCCGGCAGCCGCCGATAATCCGGTAGACGCCCTTCGCGCTCGATGTCGAAATAGACGTCACCCGAATCACACAACGGGCCGGCGACTTTGTAATCTCGCGCGTACGGCGCACCTGCTCGCGACGCGGAAATCAGGTGGTAGTACCACTTGTAATTGTTCATCGAAAGCATGATGTTGTAACCGGCATCGGTCAACAGCCACACATCGCCGGTTTCAGGACGGCTCTTGATGTTTCGCACCGTCGTCAACACCAAACCCGCATCGGCAATGATGCTGCGTCCGGGCTCCAACAAAATGGTGATCTGATCGAGCAGATGTTCGGCGTCAGCGGCGCGAGCTGATTCGCGCGCGACTCGCAATGCTTCGGTGAGCACGGCTGTGGGTTCGAGGTCGGCGCCGAGCATGTCGCGCTCATGCTCCGGGAGTTGATCCGCTTGCGAACGATCTCGCAGGTAGTTCACCGGAATGCCGCCGCCGAGATTGATGTGTTCGAGCGTGTGCCCCGTTTCACGATGAATCGTCATCAGGTGCTCCCACATGCTCTTGAATGCTTCGGCGAACGGCTCGACGTCAGGCGTTTGCGATCCGACGTGAATATGAATCCCGCACACTCTTATTAAATCGGGACGGCTTAGACCACGACGAAACGCCGCGAGAACTTCAGACGACGAGATTCCAAACTTCGAGGTAAGCAATGCAGTCTGCAAGCCGAGATGCGAGCGCGTGCCTATCTCGGGCACTAGTCTCAGCGTAATGCGAGCTACCGCGACTTCTTCACCTCGCGCCCGCAGGCGTTCCACCGATTGCTCCACCAGTTCGATCTCATAAATCGAATCGACGTTGATCGCGTAAATTCCGGCGCGCACTGCATCGTCAAGCTCGTCGTCAGACTTGCTCGTGCCGTTAAAGATGATCTGTTCGGGCCGGAAGCCCAGGCGCAGTGCTTTGAAGAGTTCGCCGCCGCTGTTGACTTCGATGTCGATCCCCGAATCGAGCACGACCTTGAGGATCGCCATGTTGGAGTTTGCCTTCGACGCGTAGCAAAACTTGATCGGCCGATCCACGGCGTCAGCGGCACGCTGCAAACGCTTGATGTTGTCGAGAATACGGTTTTCAGAAAAGACAAATAATGGCGAGTTGAATTCCTTGACCAATTCGAGCGTGTCGACGCCATTCACCGTCAAGTGATCGTTTTGAACTTCAAGGTAACCAGGTATGGACCATGCCGGACACAACGTTGCGATTCCGATCTCTGTCATCAGTGTTTATCCGTGGCCTCCAGCTTTTTGAGAATCTCGCGAATCTGTTTGTAGTGACGTTCTTCGTGAAAGTTGAGCATCGAAACCGCCGCCACGCCGTCGATGTCGCCCAGGAATGGATGCTTGACAGACATTGCTTTCAGACGTTCCGGCCCGCATTCGGCACAGAACTGCTTGAGACGCCCGCGCGCGCGATCGTAATTCTCGAGTAACTCGTTCATCGGCGGCGGATCGCTTGGCGTCACCAGCTTCGGAGCTTTGAACTTTTTGAATCGAAGCGAGATGATCCGCATGGGAATCAACTTCTTAAGAAATCCCACCTTTGGTGAGCCGCCTTTGCGACCCTTCTCGAGAGCCTCAGTTATACGCTCCTCGACCAGGCAGAGGTGTTGGACCACCTCTGCGATGCTCCATTCATTCTCGGCCGGACGCTTGGAGTAGAGGTTGGGATTCGTGTTCCTAACCGCCAGCGACAGTTTTTCGTGAACTGTATCGAGGCGCTTTAGTGTGCCCTGCATTCGGAGAGAAGTTGTCTTAGTTTGACTTCGAGAAATTGTAACTCAGCGTTCCGCTGACTCTTACCGGTTCTCCCATCAACAGCGTCGGCGAAAACCTTGCCAAACGAGCCGCGCTGACGGCCGCGTTATGCAGGTGTGCTGGACCAGAAATCGCGCGTGCTTCGACGACGCTTCCTTGCTCGTCAACCAGAACTGATACGAGTACGACGCCGCTCGCTTCACCACCCGGAACTTCCGGTGTCGGCATGTAAATCGCCTTCCCATTCAACACACCACCCGCAATGGGTCCCTTTTTTGCGCCGGCGTTTGGCTGTGGTTGTGGAGTGTTGGGAGGGTTCGTCACGCCCGCGTCGCTTCTGTTGTCGGTTCCCGGCTGTTGGTTCGGATCGGTCTCGGCCGGCACTCCCTGACTCCGATCCGGTTTCACGACTGACGGATCTTCAGCATTGGGTTGTGCGGTCTGCTCCGCTACCTTCGGCTGCTCAACTTGTCGCTCGGGCACAACGAAAGAGCTTAGAAATTTTTCTTCGAGCGCGTCGTCCTTTTTGGTGTTGAGCGAAACAATCGCGTAGAAGCGCTTCTTTGTCACCACTGCCTGGACAGATCCACTCAGATCGCCGATCGTCATCTTGAAGGATCGACTCGTGTAACCATGGAATGGACTACTGCTCACGAGCGTCAGTTTGGCTACAGTGCCTTTGGGTCGAACCTTTTCGGGAAAGAAATCTTTGAATGCGTCGACGTACGAATTGAACCGCGCGAACTCTGTGTACGCTGCCGGGTTGGATTTAATGCCGCTTAAAGAAGCGATTGCGAGAACTGGTCCGGCGGGCGATTTTGCGAGATACAACCGCGCGCTTAGTTCCATCTTGTGATAGGCAAACGTAGTTGATTCCGGGGTTATGTTTTTCGGCATCGACACGGTGAACTCTTCGTTCTCCGGACTGAGCGTTTCCCATTCTGTCCATGCTTCACCGCTTTTTTGACCCTGGGCGGCGAGCGGGAGTGCGGCTAACAGAAGCATTCCCAGCACCAAATGTAAACGACGAAAATGCATGTCATTACCTCCGATTTAGCATTGACCAAGTGGAGTGCTGATTCAGCCGTGCCGGAAGCGGTGAATCAGTTGGTTTCGGCGACTCTATTCCGCGCGATACTGGACTGTCAAGCGGTGCTCTGCGGCTCTCTGCGTATCTCTGCGTCCTCTTCGTTTATCTATCGTTTTGACGCAGAGAACGCAGAGATACGCAGAGAGCCGCAGAGATCACGCAGAGGCCATCTTTTGTTTTTCCATGTCCACCAGCACGCGACGAAGAATCTTTCCCGAGGGTGACTTCGGTATTTTGTCGACGAACTCGAGATGGCGGATTCGTTTGTGCGGGGCGACTCTTTCCGCCACGAATTCGAGAATCGCTTCGGGCGCCGCCGGCTCCCTCAATACGACTATTCCCTTCGGCACTTCGCCTGCTTCGTCATCGGGATAGGGAATCACCGCGGCATCACAGACACATGGATGCGTCAGCAGTATTGCTTCGAGCTCCGCCGGCGGAACCTGGAAGCCTTTGTATTTGATCAACTCCTTCGCGCGATCGACGATGAAGAAGTGTCCGTCTTCGTCGGCATAGCCGATGTCGCCGGTGTGTAGCCAACCCTCGGCGTCGATCGTTCGCGCAGTTGCTTCAGGGTTGTTGAGATAACCCTTCATGATCTGTGGCCCGCGTACGCAAATTTCGCCTCGTTCTCCGCGAGGAAGTGGTTCGCCGGTTTCGAGATCGATGACTTTGCATTCAGTATTCGGCGCGGGAACACCGACAGAACCAAACTTTGCGATTGCCGGAGGCGCAGGTGAAGAATGTGTGACCGGACTCGTCTCTGTCATTCCATACCCCTGTCGGATGTTGATGCCCAGCCGATCCATGCACGCGCGTGTGAGGTCTTCGCCCAGTGGCGCAGCGCCGGAAAAGATCGTCTTGAGGCTCGGCATTTTGTAGTTGTCGACAACGGGATGTTTACTGAGTGCGAGCACGATTGGCGGCACCAGGTGCGCAAGACTCACGTCGTAGTCCTGTACTGCTTTCAGGAACGACTCGAGGTCGAAGCGCGGCATCAACACGATCGTCGAGCCGCTGTAGAGTCCCATGTTCAGAACCACGACGAGTCCATAGATGTGAAACAGCGGCAGCACGCAGATCAGAGTATCTGTCTCGTAGAAGTAGCAGAGTCCTTCCATCTGACGGATGTTCGCGACGAGATTGTGATGCGTGAGCATCACGCCTTTCGGCAGTCCCGTAGTGCCACTTGAATATGGCAACGCGATAAGATCTTCGAGTGGATCGATCTCGACCTGCTCTGCGCGGCCGTTATCGACGAGAAGCGAGTCGAATGACGTGGCGCCAGGCGCTTCGCCGAACACAAAAAGCTCCTCGACGCCCGCGGCATGCGCCGCTTCGCCGGCTTTCTCAGCGCAGCCCGGCACGGTTACTAAAAAGCGCGCGCCCGAATCCTTGAGCTGGTGTTCAATTTCGTGATGTGTGTAGAGCGGATTGATCGGAGTGACGATTCCGCCTAAAGTCGCCACGGCGTGAAACGCGATGGCATACTCCGGACAGTTTGGACTGAGAATGCCAAACACCTCGCCCTTCTTGAATCCGCGTTGCGCGAGGTTGTAGGCCGCGATGCTGATCGAGTCGGCGAGTTGCGCGAACGTCAGTGTTCTGCCGGTTGGACCATCGACGACCGCGGGTTTGTCGCCGAGGTCTGATGCGCGGTGCAAGACGAAAGGCGTCAGCGCGATTTTAGGTATAGTGACGTCTGGATAGGGTCCGTTGATGATCATTTGTTTAGTTGGGGTCAGGATCGATCGAATAAATGGTACCTTAGCACTAAGAGAAAACGAAAATGAATCACCCCCTCAGCATTATTTGCCTCGCAACCTACTTCAAAGGCGCTGATTTTATTCGTGAATGCAAGGAACATGGTTGCAATGTGATTTTGATCACGAAAGAAAAGACCCTCGCTGAAGACTGGCCGCGCGAGAGTCTCGACGACCTCATCGCCGTTCCGAACGATGCTGGTCCAGCGTTGTTTATCGATTTGCTGGCGTTTCTGGCGCGAAAAGCGAAGGTGGATCGGATTATCGCGCTTGAGGAGTTTGACGTCGTGACTGCTGCGCTCATGCGGGAGCATTTGTGTTTGCCGGGATTGAGCAGTTCCGGCGCGAAGGCGTTTCGCGACAAGCTGTCGATGGCGGTTCATGCTCAACGCGCGAGCGTCAACGTGCCGGAGTTTGTGCCTCTCGTTAATTCGGAAGAAGTGGACCAGTACATGAAAACGGTACCCGGACCGTGGGTGATCAAGCCGCGTTCGGACGTGTCAGCCATCGGAATCAGGAAGGTATCGGAACCCGAAGAGGTTTGGCGCGAGGTCGAGGAGATGAACAGGCGTGAGAATCTCCGCGAGCGCGCTTCGTATTACGTGCTGGCGCGTTTCATTCCCGGCGAAGTCTTTCACGTGGACTCACTGGTTAACGATGGGAAGGTTGTGTTTGCCGGTACGAACCAGTACGGGCGTCCGCCGATGCAGGTGGCCCACCAGGGTGGTGCGTACGTCTCGAGGACGCTGGCGCGCGGATCGGCGGATGAAAAGGAACTGCTGAGCACGAATAAAAAACTGATCAAGGCGCTCGGGCTCGAACGGGGCGCGACGCACGCCGAGTTCATCAAGAGTGACGCCGATGGGAAGTTTTACTTTCTCGAGATTGCCGCGCGCGTTGGCGGCGCGTACATCGCCGACGTACTCGAAGCCGCGTCAGGTGTTAATTTGTGGCGCGAATGGGCGAGGCTCGAGATCGCCGACGGAAAACTGACGTCGAAAGTTACACCGTTACGCAAGGACTATGCGGGAATCATCTTGTCACTCGCGAAACAAGAGCAGCCTGACACGTCGGCGTACGTCGACCCGGAGATCATCTATCGCGTGAAGAAGCGACATCATGCGGGGCTGATTGTCCGTGCCTCGCGTCTTGAACGCGTGAATGAATTACTCGGCGAATACGGGCGACGTTTCGCCGAAGACTTCGTCGCCGTCGTCGCACCACCGGAAAGACCGGAGTGAAGCCACAAAAAGGCACAAAAGGCACACAAAAGATGACTTCTTCTTGTGGTGCCTTGCCTTTTTGTTGCCAAAAGATGACTTCTTCTTGTGTGCCTTTTGTGCCTTTTTGTGGCTAAAACTACTCCGTCGCCGTCGCGGGTTGTAAGTATTTATCCAGCCAGTCGAGCACGGTGTTGTACCAGAGCCTTGAGTTCTGTGGTTTCAGCACCCAGTGGCCCTCGTCCGGGAATATCAAGATCTTCGAATCGATCCCTTTGCGCTGGACTGTCGTGAACAACTGCATGCCTTCGCCGATCGGCACGCGGTAGTCGAGCTCGCCGTGAATGATCAGTATCGGCGTGTTGAAGTTGTTCGCGAACTTATGTGGCGACCAGCGAGTGTACATCGCAGGATTCGTCCACGGCGTGCCCTTGAACTCCCATTCCGGAAACCAAAGCTCTTCCGTCGTCCCGTACATGCTTTCGAGGTTGTAGACGCCGTCGTGCGAGACGAGCACTTTGAAATGGAACCGCGGATCGTTGTTGTGTCCGAGTATCCAGTTCACCATGTAGCCCCCGTAGCTCGCGCCCGCGGCGCCGATGCGGCTCCTATCTATAAAAGGACTGCGGCGCAGAACATCGGCGACGCCGTTCATCAGATCGATGTAGACCTTGCCACCCCAGTCGCCGCTGATGTCGTTGACAAACTGCTGACCATATCCGGTCGAGCCGCGCGGGTTCGGTGTAAAAACAACGTAACCAGCATTCGCGAATACTTCCGGGTTCCAGCGATAACCCCAGTTATCATTCCACGCGCTTTGTGGTCCACCGTGAATCAAAACAAGCAGCGGGTACTTTCGGCTTGCGTCAAAGTTCGTCGGCTTGATTACGTAACCGTGAACCTTTTTGCCGAGCGCGCCGGTCCATTCCACTTCTTCCGCTGGTTTAAGGTTCGCGCGACTCATCAACTGCGAATTCACGGACGTCAGCGCTGTTAATCCAGTGCCATCGGCATTCGATGTGTAGATCTCCGCGGGTGCGGCCATGGAACTCGAGGCAAATACAAACGCCTTGCCGTCAGGCGTAATCCGCAGATTTGAGACGAAAACATTCGGCAACACCTTCTGCGGCACGCCGCCAGCGAATGGAATCTTGAACACAGGGCTCTTTCCACGATCGCCGGCAGTGAAGTAGATCGTGCTGCCGTCAGGTGAAGGGACTACGTCTTCAACCTGGAGATCAAATCCCTTTGTCAGCTCGACACTCGTGCCCGTAGCGCGGTTGTAAGCCATCAACCGCCAGCGATCGGCTTCGAAGCTTGCGGTTGCCTGCGATCGGTACAGGATGAACTTCCCATCTCGCGTGTAAACTGGACCAGCGTCGTATCCTCGATTTCGAATAGTGATATTCTTTGGAGCACCACCGGAAACCGGCATCACGTAGATGTCGCTGTTGGTTGAAATAGCCTCGACCTTGTCCGGGTTGCGAATAAATGCGATCTCAGTCGAGTCAGGTGAGAATGCGTAATCCACACCGCTCGCTGCGGCATATGGAGGTGAGTCGTAGTCGCCCGCCGTCAGATCGCGAGCAGTTCCACCTTTGCTCGAGACGACGAAGACGTGCGTGCGTTTCACATCGCGCCACTCATCCCAGTGCTTGTAAAGCAGTCGCGTGACGATGTGGGCTTTGACCTTGCTTGCGTCGGCCTGCTCGTCGCGTTTCTTGTTGCAATCGTCGTTGTCACAATCGGGGTAGACGTCTGACGTGAACGCGATCCACTTGCCGTCAGGCGACCATAGGGGAGCGGCGGCTCCCGTCGAGATCTTCGTCACCTGCTCTTTGTGATCGCCGTCGTTGTCCATCACCCAGACCTGGCTGCCCGTCGTGTAGGCAATCTTTTTTCCGTCGGGAGACCAGCGCGGCGCGCTCGATGAACGGTCGCCGGTGGTCAATTGCTTCATCGATCCGCCTTCGATCGACATGACGTAGATCTGGTTCACGACTCGGTTCCCGTCGAAGTTGACGTCGCCAACACTGAAAGCAACGCGTTTACCGTCGGGAGAAACCTGTGGGTCCGCGACCCTTCGGACCTTGAGCAGGTCGTCAATCGTGTAGGAGCGGTTCTGGGCTGCGGCGAAAGTGAATGAGCCCACGAACAAGACAACAAACAGAGCAATCAAACGCTTCATGATCTTCCTCGAGCAGATGGATTTTGAATGGACTGGGAAAGCATGAGTATTATTGCATGCCGCAAAGAAGCACAAAAGTCACATAAGCAGATTTTGAGCATTTTGTGCCTTTTGTGGCCAATATTATGATTCGTTATCTGATAGTAGGAGTGTTGAGGCTCGCACTCAGGATCTATTTCCAGCGCATCGAGGTGGCTGGCCTCGAAAACGTCCCGCGCGACACGCCCGTCATATTCGTCCTCAATCATCCGAACGCGCTCGTCGATCCCGTCTTCCTGTTTTGTCTCACGCCCCGGCGTATCTCGTTTTTGGCCAAAGCACCACTTTTTCGGATGCCCGTCATCGGCTATTTCGTTAAAGCACTCGACTCGTTACCCGTTTATCGACGACAAGACGAAGGCGAGGACATAACTAAAAACCAGGAGACCTTCGTCGCCGCGCGCAAGCTGCTGGCAGCGGGCGGGACGATCGGTATCTGCCCCGAGGGTGTTTCCCACGACGAACCGGGCTTACGTCCAATCAAGACAGGCGCAGCGCGCATCTCGCTCGCGGCAGTCTCAACCGGCGAAGTCTCGGATTTAAAGATCATCCCGGCCGGACTCTACTACACATCCAAGACGAGATTTCGCAGTGACGCCCTGCTTTACTTCGGAAATCCGATCGACGTCGAACCCGTCACACTCGAACCAGACGGCTCACCACCACGCGAGGCCGTGCGCCAGTTGTCGAGCAAAATCGAAAAAGCCCTGCGTCACGTCATTCTCGATGCGCAGCACGAGGAAGAGTTGCAGACGACGGCGCGTGCGGAACGAATCTTCTCGTCCGCGTCGAACGATAACTCGGACGACAGCCTGAAAGATGAGTTCCGCTTGCAGCAACGATTCATCAAAGCGTACCCGGTTCTGCAACAACACGAACCCGAACGTCTGCGCAAGCTCGAGATGCGCATGATGCGGTTCGAAGAAGAGTTGAACCAGGCCGGGGTCGACACGGACGAGCTGTCGCCGCCGAGCTCCACGCTGCGAGTGTTCAGTGCCATCTTGCGACGGTCGCTGCTGTTTTTGTTGATGCTCGGTCCTGCGCTGATCGGCACGGTCGCGCATTACGCTGCTTACAAACTCGGCGGCTTCCTTGCGACCAGAATTTCAAGAGACTCTGAGGACGTAATCTCCACGGTCAAGATCAGTTCGGCAATGCTGCTGTTTCCACTCACGTGGCTGGTTATCGCAGTTTTTGTCTACATGACGTTTGGCTGGGTTGCGGCACTTGTCTCACTGGTGTTGATTCCGTTTTGTGGTTACGTTGCGATTGTTTTCTTTGAAGAGCTGGACAAGTCAGTGGCCGGCGTGAGGGTATTAACGTTCTTCCTGGTGAGGAGGCGTTTCTTCGTCCGTCTACTCGCCGAAAGAAAAGCGATTAGAGAAGAGATTATCGCGCTCGGCAAAGAAACCCCGGTTGCCAGTGAGTAGTTCGGTACGTGTGAGCCAACGCGGTACTAGAGAGAGGTATTGAAGGCGCGAGGAAGAAGAACTTACTTCTTGCGCGCCTTGCTCTTCGAAGCTTTTCCAGTGGACCTCTTCTTACCGCCGCCGCGATTGCTGCCGGATCTAACCGATCTACCCTTGCGTCCTTCGCTCACGAGTAACCCTGCATCCATCAGTTGCTCGTAAGCTCCTCGAACAACGTTACGCGCAACCTTCAACGTGTTTGCAAGCTCACGCTCGCTTGGTAGCAAAGTTCCTGCGGCTAACGTTCCGGCGTCAATCAACGAATTCAGTTGCTCTCTAATCTGCCGAGTCATCGACTCCGGTCTTTTTCGGTTGATACGAACACTGAGACTCCTCGTCGCCATCGTTAACTCCCTTCAAGATAAATTTGTGTGGGGGGTCGTTAAGGATTCTATGCAGTGGTCATGAGAGTGTCAAACAGTTTTCCCGAACGTATGAAAAGGTTAGACCACCGTGAACTTGTCGTGATAGTACGACTACGGCTGCGGCAGAATTAGACCATGCTTGCGAAGGATCTCAAGCGTACGGTCCAACGGCAAGGCTTCGACGGTCCGGCCCTTTCCGCTCGTCGTCGTGGCCTTGAAAAGCGAATTGTAGATTGCTTCTTCGGTCGCTTCGATAACGGCGAGAAATAGTGGCGACGTGGCGTCGTTGCCCAGGGTCTTAAGAGTGCGGGGTACGATCGGGTCACGTGGATTGGAAGGTCTGATGCGGGCGTCGGCGGAGGTCGAGAAGGCGATGGCATAGTCGCCACTCCCATTGCCGGCGGAGGCGCCGGTTCTGGCAAGGCCCATCATCGCGCGCGCTGCCAGCCGGCTGAGATTCCTCGCGTCGAGCGGCGCGTCAGTCGCGATCACGATGATAACGGAGCCGTCAGGCGAGTCTCTGCGGTCTGCTGGTGCGAGTTCGTCCTTTAAATAATAGCGGCCGAGTTCGCGTCCGACGGGAGCTCCGTTGATGGTCAGGACTCCGCCGAAGTTCGTCTGCACCAGGACACCAACCGTGAAACCGCCGAGTCGCGCGGGTAGTTTGCGCGATGCAGTACCGATGCCGCCTTTAAAACCGAACGCAACGGTTCCGGTGCCCGCGCCGACCGAACCCTCGCTGACCGGGCCGCTTTTTGCGCCTTTTATCGCGGCAAACACGTCATCGCGCGAGACGTGGCGCCCGCGAATGTCGTTCAGAAAACCGTCATTCGTTTCCGCGACCAGTGGGTTGACGGACTGGACTTCCTCGTTTCCGGGGAGCGAGAGCATGTAGTCGATCAGGAAATCAGCGACGCGGGGCACGTTCAGTGTAGAGGTCAGGAGGATCGGCGTTTCGATCTCGCCCAACTCGTTGACCTGTGTTGAACCGGCAAGCTTGCCGAAGCCGTTTCCCACGAACACCGCGCCCGGGACTTTTTCGCTGAACAGGTTTCCGCTGTGCGGGAGAATCGCGGTGACGCCGGGCGAACGTTGTCGCCGCGGATCATAGTTGTATGACCGACGAGCACTCCGTCGACGTCGGTGATTGCGTTGAGTGGACCGGTGGGAAGAATGCCGACCGTTATTCCGGCTTCACGAGCGCGTGGTCTGTTTTGAGTCTGGGCCATTGGTATTGAAAAGGAGGCCACAAAAAGGCACAAAAGGCACACAAAAAGACGACTTCTTCTTGTGTGCCTTTTGTGCCTTTTTGTGGCCTCCATAGGTTCTTCAGCTAAGCAGCTTTCGGCTCAACGGGCAAGTTTGCGGTTTGCCATGCGTCCCAGCCTCCGATTAGCGCTCGTGCTTTGGTCCATCCTGCCTGTCGAAGTTCCTGCGCCACCCGGGCGCTGGTAGCTTCGTTTGGTCAAGCGCAGTAGGCAATGAGCCAGGCGTCGTTTGGAAGCTTAAGCTTGCGAGCTTGTTGGACCACGTTTTCCGGCGGCATGCGGATCGACCCTTCGGCCTGTGAATCACTCGTCTCACGGCTTCGCTCGGTCCGCACGTCCAGCAGGATCACTTCTTCTCCCGAATTTTGTAGCTGGTCCAATTCTTCAAGCGAAATGACTTGTTTACCCACCGGCGACGGAGACTCAATCACCCGCAACGAGCGCGATGCTTCTTTCGGTACCTCAGCCGCGCGCGGAACTTCTTCGTCTTCCGGTTCGGACTTTTTCGCGAGACGTGCCAGCAGCGCAGGTGAAAAGCCGTGCAGGATGATCGATAAAAGTACTATGAGCGAGCAGATGGCGAACAGCCTGTCGCTGCCCGGAAGTCCGGCAAATACGGCCAGCAGGATCAGTAGCAAAGAGCTGAGTCCGCTTGGTCCATACCACGCGATTGTCAGGCAACTATGTCGATCGAGTTTGGTCCCTAGTAACGAAACCAGGTAGACAGGAACGCGGATCAGGATCGCAAACGCCGCAAACAGCACAGTCGGCCAACTGAGCTGATAGAAACCAGCCCAGATCAACGAACTGCCGAAGATCACGAACGTGAAGAGCAAAAGCATTTCGGCAGTAACGCCGCCGTACTCGATAAAGCAGTCACATAGCTCGACGTCCAGAGACGCGATTGTCAGGCCGGCAGCGAACGCGGCGAGAAAACCACTTCCATGTACGGCCTCTGCCGCGGCAAACGCAGAAAACGCGACGCCGAGTGAGTAGAGCGACTCGTAATCACGTCGAACGCCCATGCGTTTGCGGACCAAATCGAGTGCGGCCACTCCGAGCAGTCCGATCGCGATACCTGCTCCGGGTCCGAGAATGAAGAGCCCGAAGCCCATTTTTGTGAAACCCTGATAATGATGACCGGCCAGAGCGATCGCAACGACGACGATCGGAAGTAACACAACGTCGTTCAATCCGCTTTCGAGTCGCAGCGCCTGACGAGTTTCGGATGAAATGTTTGGACTGCGCAGCAATCCGCGAAGCAGCACGGGATCGGTGGAAGCAAGTGCGGCGCCGAGGATTGCGGCTGACGCCGCCGGAATTTGCAACAGCCACCACGCCGCCAACGCCATGAGCGCGGCGCACAGGATCGTTCCTGGCCCAAGCATCCGAAACGCGAGTCCCGCGTTACGCCTTACTTCGGAGATATTGAGCGTGACCGCGTCGGTAAACAGGACGAGCGTGAGGCTGAGCGTAGCGACGACGCGCAGAACCGGCGACTCCAGTGTCATATTGAACACGCCGAGTCCCGCCGGCCCGAGTGCGGCGCCGATGCAGATAAAAACTGCGACGTGCGGCAATCCCGTCTTGTCGATCAGGCCAGACAATAGCGCCGACACGACAATCACGATGCCGATCAACGCGAGACCAGTAATTAATGGATCCGTCACCATTTGTGAAGCTTGTGGACGCCATCGTAACGGTTGGCGCGAGATTTTGAAAAGCGTTGACAATTTCCAAGCGGCAAATATAGGCTAAGCGCCGCTCTAAACCTTCAGCAGTTACTCTCCATATGACCGAATCCCCGGGCAAGCGAACACCTGAAACGAAACAACTTACTGCATCCGGAGCAGAGGTGGTTTTTCTCGTCTTCCTCGTTGCGTTCGGGATGGGGCTGGGTGTTTGGGTCGAACGCGCATTCACCTCGCTTTGGAAAGAACCGACCGAACAGCAGTTCTTGAATAAGCCGAGTATCAAAGAAAAACAGGAACGACTGACGCGACTCGAAAGCGCGACCAGGGAAGCGGAGAAGGAGCTCGATACGGTCACGCTCGAGCAACTCAAACACACTGCTACGCTCAAGAGTCTCGAAAGATCAGAGAGCCGGACGCCGGAAGTTCAAAAGAGTTACGAGTCCGAAACAATGCAGCAACTCGCTGCGAGCGCATATGTTGAACTTCTGAACGCGCGCGTCGCCCAGTTGAAAAAAGACGCGGATGACACTGCTAAGGCGCTGGAACCTGAGAAGCAAGCAGCAGCGGAAGAACTTAACAGGCGGAAATGGATTTACCTCGCGGCGAAGTTTGCCGCGACGTTGCTGTTGCCGTTGCCGGTTGTGTTGCTGGCGTTGTTTGTTGGCGGGCGTTTCTTCAATCGCGTGGCGAAAAGGCGCGTCTGGATGAGCCACGGTAGCCTTCCGATCGTTTTGGTTTTATGTGTGTTGCTGATCCTTCTCGCGTATCAGGCTTTCGAGATCGCGGGCGCGGTTCTCATCGGAATGATTCTTTTTCTTATTCTTCTGCGAAAGATCAATTGGTCGCCGGCGGTGAGTGAAAAGAAATCGGAGTAATAATGACTCTTGCAACAGCCACGAACTCAAATTCGAAAAAGGGTCTTGACGAGCCTGTAACTGACCCGACGAACGATCTGTTGGACGTGGACCAGCATGCGCGCGCGCTCGCCAACTACATTCGCGAGAAAGAAAACGAGTTACCGCTCACGGTCGGAATCTTTGGCGAGTGGGGCGAAGGAAAGACCACCATGGTGCGATTTCTCGAGCACCATTTACGTGAGCTCCGCAGAAGACAATCAGGAAAAGAGATCAAGTTCGTCACGTTTTCAGCCTGGCCGTTCACAACGTCTGAAAAACTCTGGCGCGCACTGATCCTCAAAATCGCGGAAGTTCTCTTCGACCACGATCCTAAGGCGGCAGAAGAAAAGCAGAAAACGAGAACCGGCCGGCAGAAGGTTGACTCAAATAGCCGCTGGGATTGGGTGTCGACCTTTCTCTCGAACGACTTTTTCCCACGAAAGGATCCACCAGCGCCTCTCACGGAGTATGAACAGTTTGTGAAGGAGCTTGAAGAAACTGACTTCGGCAGGATCAGTAAACGAACGCCGGCGAAGCAGGTCAGTCAGGAAGCAATGATGAGTGCGGTCGTGAACGGTGCGCTCACAGTGCTCGGCACGATGTCGCCCCTCGTCTCGGGTTTGCGTGGTCTGTTCGGTGCAAAGATCGACGTCGAGCAGTTGACGCAAAGTCAAAAAGACGAGAGCTCGACGCAAGCTGTCGAGGCTTTGCCGAGTTTCCGCAACGTCTTTGGCAACATGTTGAATGCGAAGACAGACGAGGGTGAGGCAGTTTATGTCTTCATCGACGATCTCGATCGTGCGCAACCCGACGTCGCTCTCGACATCATGGAGTCAATAAGAATCGCGCTGAACGAGGTGAGTTGCGTGTTCATCATCGCGGTTGATGAGACTCTGATCTCGCAGGGTTTGCGACTGCGTTATCGAGAGCTGTTCGAAGCGAACAAAACGGGCGAAGTTGAAGCACTCGCAAACAAGGGCCAGGAATACCTGGAGAAGATCATCCAGTTCAGAACTCGCGTTCCACCGCGGACGTCGGAGCAGATGAAGCGTCTGATCGCGGCTGAGTTTCCGTATTGGACTCCGGCGGGCGACATCATTCAGACGATCGCGAACAACAATCCGCGGCGAATCAAACAGTATTGCCAGCGACTGAGTTTTCAAAACGACGTTGGATCGACGTTCATACTGGGATCCGCGAGTGAGGAAACGGAACCTTCCGCCACAGATTTTGACGCAATGGGCATCACGGGCGGCGAGGTCGTCCTAGGTCAAAATAACGTTTTAATCTTGCCTGGCAGTGAACCCGCGCGTGTGAACCCGGACGTTCAGTCTCCGGACGAACCATGACCGACAGCTCAGATCGACAAAAGATCGAATGGCTCAACGCGCTGATCGTTTTGGCGCAATGGGACAAGAGCCTGCCTTTGTATCTCGCGCGTCTTTTCAACAAACCCGATCAGTATCAAAAAGCTTTGCCACTGATCCGCCAGCCGTCAGACGGAGAACCTCCCGACACTCCAGGCGATGCGCTGAGCAGCGCAGAGTGGCAAAAACTCTACAACTTCACAACACGCGCAGAGTCGCTGCGCAAAATGTTTGCAAACGGACGCAATCCTCTTTCCGGCGCCTCTGAGAATGAAATCTCCGTGTTAGCAGAGATTTCAGATCTCACCACTGACTCGCAAACAGTCTTTTATTCACAAAACGGAACTTTTCAACTCGTACTCGAAACGGTTCGTCAAAGACCTGAGCTTGACACCGCGAGTGTAATCACCGACGGTCTTAACAAGTTCTACACGCTCCTGGATCCAAACGAAGTCGTTGCCGAAGAGCTATATAAACTCGCTTGTTCAAATGACTGGCATCTGGTTTTGGCGTCGCTCTACGATACGCGCGACTACACCACAGCGGAAACTCCGACCGCTAAGGAGAGCCTCGAACAGTGGAACAAAAATCTCACGACTAACATACGGTCGATTCTTCTGAGACCGACAAAGTTGTACCGCGTTCCACAGAAGCTAATCAGACTCGCATGGGAGCGTCGCAGTCTATTCAAAGACGCGCGCGAAAAGATTTCAGATGAAAAGGGCCTGAGCGGAACTGAACTGAGGCAGCAGGTTTCAAACGTCGCTTACCCACTGTTTGTAAAAGAGGCGCCGGACGAAATAGCAAGGATCGCGTCTGACTTGCAGCTATTGGCGCTGGTTGCGCGGCATTACATCAGCGTCAGGAAGTTCGTGAAGTTGGATGGGTTGGTATCAGGTTGGCCCAGGATCGCTAGTCTCGCGATGGCGAACTTTCGGAACCTGGAGTATGTCGAAGATTTTTTCGTCGAGAAAAAGCAGCGACCGAGTGACGAAGAACTCGAGAGGCGAGACGCGCGTGATCTGTATAACCGCTGTGCGAGCGATCCGTCATTGATTCGTTTCCTGAAACTCAGACCTTACTTCAAAGAGATCGACGAAGATGAATTGCGGCGCTATCGACCACTTGCGCCCGTGACGATCTCGGATCCTGCCCAACCTCCAGCACCCACAATCATTGCGCCGCCGGTTGAGACCGTGCGCAGCGCAACGCCTGCTGCTGCCACGGCGGTCACACTCGGGCGCGTTTGCCAATTATCGATTGACACTGTCGTTCCGTTGCAACCGGGTCAGAAATTGCCGCCCGAGGAAGTCGCCTTCACAGTAGAGCTCTCAGTATCCGGCGTGGAAATGGGTAAAGGCACGACGAACTTCTCGATTAGAGCGCTGCTCGACACGATCCTTAACGCGGTTGGAGTGTCTTCTGAGGAAACACTCCAGGTAATTACGAACACGATTTTCGCCGTTAACACGGAACCAATTCTTACGCGCGGAGGAGCACAACTCCTCGACGCCTTAATCTCTCGAACCGGCTTGTCAGAGAAGTTGGCCGACGCGTTTAGGGGCGAAGGGCCCGTACGTCTGGTCATAAACTCGAAGGTGCAGGAATTACATCACCTGCCATGGGAATGGATTCCTCGTCCTGGCTATTCGGAACTTCTGCTTTCAGACTCGCGGTTCTCCATTGTGCGTTGGATGTCTGCTGAAACTACGGCTCCACAGGCGCCCCTCAATTCACCTATCAGTATTCTCGGGCTGTTCCCGAATGGTCCCCTTGGAACGCGCGAAATTTCAGAAAGGTCGACAAAGGTTTTGGATGTGTTGATAAGCGAAGGGGCTCGCTACAATGGATTGATAGCAGGTGACGCTACGCTTATAAGAGTAACTGACGAACTTGTGGCGCGGCCCCCACACATCGTTCATTTTGAGGGTTCAGTTAGCTTTGTCTCCGAGCTGCCTTCAGACTTCGTACTTTTTTTCTCGTTGCTGACGCCGCCAGCCACGGAGCCGGTACATTGGTCGAGATTTGGAGGATTGCTTCGCGATGGCAAAGTGCAGTTGTTAGTCATCGGAAGAAACGAATCGAACCGAACGCTGGGGAACGTCGCAGCAGCGACGGCATATCATCTGGTGAAGTCGGGGGACGTTCCCGCCATCCTTGCACCAATCAGAGCAGTCGACGATGTAACAGCCTTATCTTTTACTACTGAATTCTATCGAGCGTTCCTGGCCGGCAACAGTCTCGAGCAAGCCCTCGACATCGCACGCCGCAAAGTCGCCTCGCGCGGCGGCGATTGGACACCCTTCGCATTGTTTGCAAATCCTGCAGTCCTTGATTTCTTCCAGCCTCTTCCCGCGACAGCCTAGTCTCCGTGGAGTATTGGCTCCGGCTCGTGCTTGGACGAGGTCAGTACCGCAACGCGGTAGCGTCGGGTGGATGTGAGCATCCCCCATCCTAAGAATATCTTGATGCTTGCGGCTGACCCGACGCTACCGCGTTGCGGTACTGACCTCATCCAAGCATGTTCCGCGACGCGTGCGCCACTGTTCCACGTCTTTCCACTTGACAGAATCCCTCGTATGCCGTGAGATAGGCCCACGTAACCGCCTTTTTAAAACCGAAAAAGTAGGACTCCAATGAACCTTTCAGTATTGGATTGGACGGTAATCGCCGCATATTTCCTTTTCAATCTTGGGATCGGGCTCTACTACGCCCGCAGAGCCGGCGGAAGCACAAGCGAATTCTTCCTGTCCGGACGCAATGTGCCGTGGTGGCTCGCCGGCACGTCCATGGTCGCAACCACTTTCGCCGCTGATACTCCACTTGCAGTCACGGGCTTCGTTGCGAAAAACGGAATCGCCGGCAACTGGCTTTGGTGGAACTTCGTGATGAGCGGAATGCTCACCGTCTTTCTCTACGCAAGACTGTGGCGACGCGCAGGCGTGATGACCGACATCGAGTTTGCCGAGCTTCGCTATTCCGGCAAACCCGCGGCGTTCCTTCGTGGTTTTCGTGCGCTCTATTTAGGGTTGCCGATCAACTGCATCATTCTCGGTTGGGTAAACCTCGCGATGGTGAAGATTCTCGAGATCACGCTTGGTCTCAGTAAGACCCACGCGATACTCGTCGTGATCGGGATGTTGCTCTTCACCGCGTTCTACACTGCGCTCTCGGGTCTTTGGGGCGTGCTGGTTACTGACCTGTTCCAGTTTGCTCTCAAGATGTCGATGGTGATCGTGCTCGCAGTTCTAGCTGTCAATGCAGTCGGTGGTATCGACTCGATGAAGACGAAGATCGGCGCGCTGGATGCGGCGAGTGGTTCGGGATCGCGCCTGGCCTTCTTTCCTGAATTCAATTCGGTGTGGATGCCTGCGATCACGCTGTTTGTTTATCTCGCCGTCATCTGGTGGTCCACCTGGTACCCGGGCGCTGAACCGGGCGGCGGCGGTTATGTTGCGCAGCGCATCTTCTCCGCGAAAAACGAACGACACGGATTACTGGCGACACTTTGGTTCAACATCGCCCATTACGCTCTGCGCCCCTGGCCATGGATTCTGACAGCCCTCGCGTCACTGATTCTTTATCCGGAACTGGTTGACAAAGAATCGGGTTACATCAGGACGTTGCTGGATCCAAACGTGTTTCCAAGTTATTTGCGCGGTTTCATGTTGGCGGCATTTGCGGCGGCTTACATGTCAACCATCGGTACGCAGTTGAACTGGGGAGCTTCGTACGTCATCAACGACTTCTACCGTCGCTTTGTGAACCGCTCCCAAACCGAGAAACACTACGTTATCGCGTCGCAGATCGTGACGTTGCTGCTGATGGGCGCGTCTGTCGTGGTGACTTTTTACATGGACTCAATCGGCGGGGCGTGGAAACTTTTGCTCGTCACCGGAGCAGGAACAGGCACAGTGCTTTTGTTGCGCTGGTACTGGTGGCGCATCAACGCCTGGTCGGAAGTATCGGCAATGATCTGTGCCGCGATCGTCTCTATCTTTTTGCAAAGCGTTTTGAAGTGGAATAGCGATATGCCGTTAGACTTCGCATACCTCATGCTGGTCACTGTTGGCGTCACGACTGTGGTATGGGTAGTAGTCACCATGATGACCAGCCCCGAGCCGATCGAGACACTCGTTGCTTTCTACCGCCGCGTCAGGCCCGAAGGACCAGGCTGGACAGACATTGCCGCGCGAGCCGATTTGTCCGCGTCACATGCGCAAGGGCGACTCTCGTTACAGGTTCTTAATTGGATACTCGGGGTCGCGTTGATTTACGGTACGTTGTTTGGTATTGGCAAGTTGATCTTCAAGGAGTGGGTAGCAGGATTTGCATTCTTGTTGGTCGCGATCATCGCTGGAATTTTGATCTCGAGAAGCCTCTCACAGGGTGAGATGACCGAAGAAACGGTCCATCTTGAACATGCCGAAGAATCAGCTTAGGCGCGCCAGCGGCGAACGATTGGCTTTCGCCGTAGATCTGGGAGGCACACACCTGCGAGTCGCTCTCGTCGACGAGAGCGGAAAGATTCTTCAACACCTGAAGCAGGAGACTCCGCATGGAGATTCCGCTGACGAGATCATCGATGCGCTCGTGAGCGCGACTGAGAAATGGGGTTGCGACCATCTTCCTGTAGTTGCCGCGTCGATCATGGTGCCGGGCGCGGTCGACAGCGACAAAGCCGTCGTGGTCCAGGCGCCAAACCTTCCTTCGTTACTCAACTTCCCACTGAAAACAGAATTGCAAAAGCGCTTGGGTTGGCCTGTATTTCTCGAAAACGATGCTAACGCTGCGGCTGTTGGAGAGATGTGGCTGGGCGCGGCGCGCGGTTGTAGTGACCTGGTTAGCGTGACGCTCGGCACGGGTGTCGGCGGCGGTGTGATCCTGAATGGTAAGTTGTGGCGCGGAAGTCATGGATCCGCGGGTGAGATTGGGCACACGACTGTCGATCCTTTCAGCCGGTTGAAGTGCAAGTGTGGCAACACTGGTTGTTTGGAACTGTTTGCTTCGGCGACTGCAATCGTGCGCATGGCGCGCGAGCTTGGGATGGAGATGTCGAGCGCCGAGAAAGTGTACGAAGCGGGGCGAACCGGCGATGAGCTTGCGCTTTCGGTTTTCAACCGGTTCGGGATGTATCTTGGGATTGGTTTGGCGAATCTGATCAATTTGATCGACCCGCAGGTCATCGTGATAAGCGGCGGCGCCGTGAATGGCTGGAGCCTGTTTTCCGACGAGATGTATCGGCAGGTTCACGAGCGGGCGTTTCGCGCGACGGCTCAGCAGGTCAGGATTGCGCGCGCTGAGTGTGGTGACAATGCGGGGTTGTTGGGTGCTACTCGCATTGCTTTACAGGATTCCTAACCGAAACCATCGGTCACAAAAAAGCACAAAGAAGCGCACAAAAGTCAACTCCTTTTGTGCGCTTGTTTGTGCCTTTTGTGGCCCAATGATTGTATCCTGTCTAATATGACTGGTCTCATCATCCACGGCCATTTTTATCAACCGCCGCGTGAGAATCCATGGACTGGTGAAGTCCCAACCGAACCCAGTGCCGCTCCGTATCACGATTGGAACGAACGCATTCACGCCGAGTGCTACGCGCCGAACGTCATCAACTATCCGAACATCAGCTTCAACTTCGGTCCGACATTGCTCTCGTGGCTCGAACGCCATCACCGCGACACCTACCAAAAAATCCTTGACGCCGACAAAGCGAGTGCTGCCGCACGCGGTGGTCACGGCAATGCGATTGCACAGGCTTACGGTCATGCGATCCTGCCACTTTGCAACGAACGCGATCGATTGACTCAGGTCGTATGGGGGTTGGCTGATTTTCGGTTTCGCTTCGGTCGCGAAGCGGAATCGCTGTGGTTGCCGGAAACTGCTGCGAACGACGATGTGCTCGCATTGCTCATAGATCAAGGTCTGCGCTACGTCATTCTTTCGCCGGACCAGGCGAAGGGAAAGATCGAGACCTCGCAGCCTTACGTCTTCCGCCACCCGGATGGTTCGAAGCGGTCGCTCGCCGTGTTCTTCTACAATGGACCACTCGCGCGCGCGATTGCATTCGAGAAGGCGCTGACGTCGAGTCGAGGATTAGTGGACCAGTTCATTCGCGCTGCGGTGTCGGGAGATCTGGTTAACGTCGCGACTGATGGCGAGACGTACGGTCATCATTTCAAGTTTGGCGATTTGTGTTTGGCACACGCTTTGGACGTCGAGGCAAAGCAGGCTGGCTTCTGGATCACAAACTATGCTGAATATCTCGATCGACATCCGCCGGTGAAGGAAGTTGAGATTGAGAACGGACCGGAGGGTGAAGGCAGTTCGTGGAGCTGCGTGCATGGTGTTGGGCGTTGGACGCGCGATTGCGGTTGTCACACGGGTGGAGAGGTTGGTTGGAACCAGTCGTGGCGTGCACCTTTGCGTGCGGCGCTGAACTTTCTTCGCGACGATGCGGCGGTAAAGTTTGAGAATAGTGAACTGTTGCGCGATCCATGGGGGGCGCGAAACGACTACGTCGAGGTGCTGCTCGATCCGAAGGCGGCCCGGGCGAGTTTCCTGGCGCGGCATTCTGTTCCTAATTTAAGCGATGTGAGCGAATCTCGAGTGTGGAAGTTGCTGGAGATGCAGCGAAGCGCGTTGTTGATGTTTGCGAGTTGTGGCTGGTTCTTTTCAGATGTTGCCGGGATCGAAACGATTCAGTTGATGCGTTACGCTGCTCGCGTGATGGATCTTCAAAGTCAGTTGGGGCTTGACCCGCCGGAGAAGAAGTTTCTCGAGCTGATGTCTGAAGCGAAGAGTAACAAGCCCGAGAAAGGCACCGGTGCCGATCTCTTTGTGCAGTTTGTGAAACCACGATGACGAAACCAACGCTTGGCGAGATTGATCTTCACCTCTTCAACGAAGGCCGCCACGAAGAGATCTACAAAAAGCTCGGCGCGCACGTCACCAAGATCGGACGCACCAAAGGCGTCGCATTCGCTGTTTGGGCGCCTCAGGCCGCGAGCGTCAGCGTAGTCGGTGACTTCAACGGCTGGAACGGCAGCGCACACCAGATGCAACGCCTCGGCAACTCCGGCGTTTGGGAGTTGTTCATCCCACAGCTCACGGACGGAAGTCTGTACAAGTTTGAAATCCACCCACACCACGCGCCGCCACTCTTCAAAGCCGATCCATACGCGCAGCACACCGAAGTCCCACCCGATACGTCGTCAATCGTCTATTCCTCGAAATACAAATTTCGTGACGCGAAGTGGCTGAAGAAGCGCGCCGCGCGGGAACACTTTCGCAACCCGCTTTCGATCTACGAGGTGCACTTCGGTTCGTGGCGGCGAAAGATGGAGGAAGACAGTCGTCCGTTCACGTATCGTGAAATGGCCGAGCCGCTCGCGAATTACGTCACCGAGATGGGCTTTACGCATGTCGAGTTCCTGCCACTCAAGGAACATCCGTATGGACCATCGTGGGGTTACCAGGTCACGTATTACTACGCGCCGTCTGCTCGTTACGGCGAGCCGGACGATCTGCGTTACCTCATCGATTACCTTCATCAACGCGGCATCGGCGTGATCGTCGACTGGGTACCCGCGCATTTTCCGAAAGACGCCTGGGCGCTCGGACGTTTCGATGGCTCAGCGTTGTACGAGCACCTCGATCCGCGCAAAGGTGAACACCCGGACTGGGGCACGTACATCTTCAACTACGGTCGCAATGAGGTGCGCAATTTTTTAATCGCGAATGCGCTTTACTGGTGTAAAGAGTTTCATGTCGATGGATTGCGTGTCGATGCGGTGGCGTCGATGCTTTATCTCGACTACAGCCGCAAGGAAGGGCAGTGGGTTCCGAATCAGTTTGGCGGGCGTGAGAATCTCGAAGCGATCTCGTTTTTGAAAGAGTTGAACGAAGTGACGCATCGCGTGTGTCCCGGAGTCATGATGATTGCCGAAGAGTCGACGGCGTGGCCGGCGGTCAGTCATCCGACCTACGCAGGCGGTCTTGGTTTTGACTTCAAGTGGAACATGGGCTGGATGCACGACACGCTCAAGTACTTTCAAACAGATCCACTCTTCCGCGCCGGAAATCACAATGCGCTGACGTTCGGTTTGGTCTATGCGTGGAGTGAGAACTTCATTCTGCCGTTTTCACATGACGAAGTGGTTCATATGAAGGGCTCGCTGCTCAATAAAATGCCGGGCACGGATGAACAGAAGTTTGCGACGCTTCGTGCGCTGTATGCTTACATGTGGGCACATCCCGGGAAGAAGTTGTTGTTCATGGGTGGCGAGTTTGGGCAGTGGCGCGAGTGGACGGAAACAGAGAGTCTGGACTGGCATTTGATAGATCAGCCTCTGCACGGCGGCGTTCAGAAGTTGATCCGCGATTTAAATCAAGTTTATGGACCAGAGCCCGCTCTCTGGGAAGCAGACAGCGAACCCGCAGGCTTCGAATGGCTTGACGTCGACAACGCACTCGAAAACATCGTCGCCTTCGCCCGCCGTTCGCCATCGACCGGCCGCGAGATCGTCTGCGTGTGCAACTTCTCCGCCGTGGAGAAAAAAGATTATCGCATTCGCTTGCCGGAAGAGACTGAATACAAAGTGATAATAAACACGAGTGACAGTTCTGTTGCTTTGCGCGACGGCTTAATCGATCTTCCCCCGCTGACCACGATCTGGTTAACACAAAAGAGCACAAAGAAAACCACAAAGATCACAAGAAAACGCCGTACATAGTCTAAAATCCTTTGTGTCTGTTTTTGTGCCTCTTTGTGGCCTGCGTATGTATGAGAAGTTCAAGGAGATAGACGGCAGACATCCCTGGCGAGACGTTAGTCCTGATGGTTATATCGACTACCAGGCGCGTTACCGCCCGAATGGTCGTGTCCTCTTTTTCAACTTTCCGCTCGCCAAAGAGATGGGCCTGATCCCGCCCGATCATCCGTCGAGCATCAACAAAGATCTCGAACACGCGATCCTCAACACTTTCTCACTTCAGATCATTAACGAGTACGACATACAAAAGGGTCGCAAGTTTCCACCCGAAACGATCAAGCCTCACCCGTTCATGGCCACGCGCTACCTCCAGACGCAGCATCGCAACCGGCAAGGCAAGACTTCCGGTGACGGCAGAAGCATCTGGAACGGTTGCGTCAAGAGTGAAAACCTGCTCTTCGATATCTCGAGCCGCGGCACAGGCGCAACGATATTGAGCCCTGGTGCGCAGGAGGTCGAAGGGTTTATCCCGACGGGTGACTACGCGCACGGCTACTCGTCAGGTCTTGCAGATCTAGATGAAATGCTCGGCAGTGCCGTGATGTCTGAGATCTTCTACCGGCAGGGAATTCCGACGGAACGCTGCCTCGCGGTAATTGGTTTTCCCGACACGACAGCCATCGGCGTCAGAACCGCGCCCAATCTGATCAGACCGGCGCACATGTTTCGTTATCTCAAGCAGGGACGCCACCAGGAACTGAAAGCCTCGGTTGACTACTTCATCGATCGCGAAATCGAGAACGGATTCTGGCAGATTCCCGATGGAGCGGAGCGCTACGGGAAAGCGCTCGATTATTTCGCTCGCTCTTACGCAAAACTCGCCGCGCTGCTCGAAGAGGAGTACATCTTCAACTGGCTTTCATGGGACGGCGACAACATGCTCGCCAGCGGCGCCGTACTCGATTACGGTTCGATTCGACAATTCGCCGCGAAGCACGACAAGTATCGCTTCAAAGACGTCGATCGTTATTCGGCTTCACTCGCGGAACAACGCCGCTGGGCGCGAACGCTGGTCCAGGTCTTTGCGCAGGCGATGGCATTCGTCGAATCGGGCGTGAAAGAGAATCTGAATAACTTCAGGAACGCCGGCTGTCTGCGCGTGTTTGATGAAGCATTTGCGATGGAAAGAGAGCAGCGCATGCTCTGGCGGATCGGTTTTACTTCGGAACAGATCAACTACCTCATGACGAATGCGCAAAAGGAGATCCGAGACTTCGACAGGAGCTTGAGCTACTTCGAAGATCGCAAAGTCAAAAAGGGCGTCGAAAAACTTCCCGACGGTTTCACTCACAATCCCGTTTTTCTGATTCGAAATCTTCTGCGTCTATTACCCGCATACTACGTTGCGCAGTCGATTACGCGCGTCGACGAAACCAGCGCCTACATGCCTGACGAAATGTTCTGCGGTAGCATGGCTGCTTCTTACGTTGCCAAGCGAGATCTGGAGGGTACGCCCGCGCGGGTCGCGCAGATCAGACAATTTCAGGAGTGTTATCTAAAACTCGTCGCGGCGCTCGGTGGTCCATTCGACCTCGTCCTGAAGACGCTTCAGGAGAGATCGGCAGTCATCAATCACCGTCATCGAATTACAGGCGACGCCGTCACGTGGATCATCGAGGAAGTGATCGCCATGAAAGGCAAAATCAGGATTGACGGTTTGCAAGACGCTATCGATGCATTTATCGACTCGCAAGTCCTGATTCCCGGCAAGTGGCAACCCGTGCCGCCCGCGAAACTCAATTCAAATACGCTCAAGTCGCAGTTGCTGCAAAAGATCCAGCAGAACCTGGAAGCCTACAAGGAATCGATTTAGCCGTCATGATCAATTGGGACGACGTTCGCGCAAAATTTCCCGTCACGAGTAGGAGTGTTTACCTGAACACCGCAGCGGCGGGGCCGCTCGCCGAGTCGACCGCAAAAGCGGCGTCGTCTTATTACGAGCAGATGATGAACGACGGCGACATTCATTGGGACGAGTGGCTCGCGCAGCGCGAGGAAGTGCGCGGCGCGGTTGCGTCCTTTATTAATGCTGAACCAGAAGAGATCGGACTCACGACCAACACCTCGAGCGGCATGAATCTCATCGTCGATGCACTCGAGAAACACGGTGAAGTGATCTCGTGCGACCTCGAGTTTCCGGTCACGACGATTCCGTGGATGCACCGGCGCATTCCGGTGCATCTCGTTAAGTCGGTCCAGGGCGTGGTCCATCCTGAAGATATGCGCGCGGCGATGACGACGCGCACCGGAATCATTTCGCTGAGCTACGTTCAGTATTCAAACGGCTTTCGCTCGAATCTCGAAGATCTCAGTGGTATCAAAGGCGCGTATGCGTTTGTCGTGAACGCGAGTCAGGCCGCGGGAGTTTTCGAGATCGATGTGAAGCGGATGAAGATCGATGCGCTATGCTCGACCGGGCACAAGTGGATGCTGTCAGGATACGGATCCGGGTTTGTTTACATCAGCAAAGAACTCCAGGCTGCATCGCCGCAGCGCTCGATTGGCTGGCTAAGCGTTCGCGATCCTTATGGCGTCGCGAACAACGAAGTGCATCTTCGTCACGATGCTTCCGCGAGGGCTGAGCTAGGGTGTCCGAATTTCGCGGGGATCTTCGCGCTCGGTGCGTCGATTGAATTGATGCAATCGACGGGGCTGGCAGACATTCAGGCACGCGCACTCGAGTTAAACCGGAAGCTGACTTCGAGGCTGGACGAGATCGGTTGGAAAGTTTTATCGCCGCTCGAAAACGAGCAGTATCGTTCTGCGGAAACGCTCGTCGCTGCTGAGGAGCCGGCTAAGATTGTGAATCAATTAGCAGATCAAAAAATCCTCGTCACCGAAAAGCCCGAAGGTTTTCGTGTGTCGACCGACTTCTTCAACAACGATGACGACATCGAAACACTTGTACACAAATTACACAAATTACACTGATTCACTTGTGTAGTTTGTGAACCGACTTTTTGGCCTTGGCGCCGGTAAAGTTTCTCTTTGCGAGCGACACAAACTTCTGCATGATCGGTGAATCGTAACCGTTGCTCAACTGCGCGATTCCCAGTTCCCAGTTGATCTGCGCGCCTTCAATCCACCAGCGGATCAACTTTCCTTTCTCAACTTCATCTTTGACAGACTGTAGCGGCACGATCCCAACACCCATGTCCTCTTCGACCATTCGTTTAATAGCCTGTTGGCGGCTCAACTCCATCGCGACTCGCAGCGACACTCCGGCCTGCGCGAAAAACTGGTCGATCAGCCTGCGCGTGTTTCCACCACGCTCGCCGAGAATCAGCCGCTCACCTGCAAGCGTGTACGCGCTGACCGTGCGTTGCTTCGCGAGCTTGTGTCGCGGTGAAGCAATCGCCACCAGTTGATCCTCGCTCAACCT
>Ga0105237_10001722_pt1 | contig 28278 bp, 22 predicted proteins | sample KBSC24metaG_FD_81520 | JGI IMG/M metagenome (GOLD analysis project Ga0105237, IMG submission 81520) | Corn rhizosphere microbial communities from Kellogg Biological Station, Michigan, USA - KBS C2-4 metaG | ecosystem: Host-associated > Plants > Roots > Rhizosphere > Soil | place: Michigan, USA... | reverse complement strand
TGCACTCCTTTCAGAAAACAATCGTCGAAGAAAGGCAACTGAGATTAACGCCGCGTTGGTCAATCGGTTAAGACGCCTCCCTTTCACGGAGGAATGAGGGGTTCGATTCCCCTACGCGGTACAGCAAGAACGGCCTGAAGATCAGGCCGTTTTCTTTTTTAGTAAATTACAGTCACCAAAACAGTGACCAAAATTTGGCTAAGAAACTTAATTGGAAGACCCCCAAGCTTTACAAAGGAAAAAGGTGGTGGATTGAATACCAGTTCCGCATCCCCGAGGAACTGAGGCATCGTTATAAAGGTGCCAAATGGAAAGGCTTTCCTGTCTTCGAGGACATCAACCGTTACAAGACCGACGAGTACGCCCAGCTTCTTTTAAAGGCTGTCACCTTCGGCTTGGAACAGGGCTATAACCCTTTCGAGCACGAAAAGAAGGAGTTTGTCGAATTCAAACAGGACACCCAAAAGACTCCAGACAAGGTATGGTCCTGCATCCAGGCATTCAACTTCTTTACGCAGGAATGGGAACAAAGGGGGTTGGAAGATGCCACATTGACCAAGTTGGAAAGGGCTATCGAGGTCCTGACGGTCTGGTTGGGCAAAACCAATCGGCAGCACGACCCGGTTCAGACGATCCGCCGCGACGATGTAAAAGCCGCATTACGAGAGGCCTCTGATGCCAATGCATGGAGTAACCGCACCTTTAATAATAACCTCTCCGCCCTGGCGACCGTGTTCATCTTTCTGGAAAGCGAAAAAATCATCACGGCCATTCCTACCAAAGGCATTACCAAGAAGAAGTCCAAATCAAAAAAACACCGTTACTATGATCCTCCGCAGTTCGAACGGGTCCGTAAGGTGATGAAAGAGGAAGACCCGCTGACCTATTTTGCGACCAAGCTGATTTATTACCTCTGCATCCGGGCAGAGAAGGAGCTAAAGCATTTTCGGGTCGGAAACATCTTTCTGGACCGGAAACAGGTCTTGATACAGGCCGAAGAAGCCAAGACCGACGCCGACCGGTTCATTCCCATACCGGACGAATTGATGGAGGAATTGGCTTATATTCGGAACCACTACCCTCCCGAATATTATGTGGTTGGCAAAGGAACCCGGATCAAATTTGTCCGGGATAATACTCCGTCTGCAAAACCTTTCCCCAATAACATGATCTCCGCACGCTTTGCCAAGATAAGGAAGAAGGCCGGGATCACATCCGACCATACACCGTACAGCTTCAAACATACGCGGGTTATCCACCTGAAGCAGGACGGCGCACAGGATGCCGATATCATGCAGCTAACCGGCCATACGTCATATCAGGCATACGCGGAATATTTGCGTGATTTGGGGATGGACGGCAACCCGGAGGCGATCAATCAGAGAACACGCAAATTCTAATCTTTGGTCTTTCAAAATCTTAAACAATGAATATTGAACTAAGAGGTAACGTTTTAAAAATGGCGCTTATAATCGAAGATGAAATCAATAATCTAGTATTGTTATATCTAGGAATTGATAAAGAAAGTCGAAAGGCTATCGGCCATAAGAGCGGAACACTAACGTTCAAAAATCTGCTCGATCTTCTATACGACATTGATGTGCTGGACAAAAAAGAGTATGACGCCATGTTGTTCTTGATGGAGTTCAGAAACCAGTTTATGCACAATCGCAACTGTGATTCCTTTGAAAAAGCTGTTGACTTGTTAGGACAAGACAGAGGTAAAAGATTGTTGAAGTTTAACAGATGGGAGGGCGAAATACTGGAAGACAAATATTCAAATTCTTTTTTTTGTATGAGCGAAGATTGCGTTGCCATCATCCAAAAGAAAATCGAACGAAAAAGAGAGGATGTTAACAAAAGGCACATGTTCATTAGAAGGATGCATGATCGCATCCATGACTTTTTTGATTTAGGTAAAAAGGGGATAGATGATATATTGGATGAAATCAAGAAAAGCGAAATGGACTCTAAAACAATGCCCCAAGAGGGCCACAGCGTCATTCCCGATATCAGTGGACGCCTAATCCAGCTACAGAATGAATTTCGTGAAAAACTCACTGATTACGCACACGAGATTGCCAGAGACTCGTATGCTAAAATGTATCTGAATTTAGTTAAGGGTCGATAGTTTCTTCAATGAGGGAGCCAAGGACCGAACCGTTGAAAGATGAAAACCGGGTCAACCGAATATCATAAAAATAAAATTGCCGGGAAGCTAGTCGCATTCCCGGCAATTTGAGGCTTGCATCGAGCCCATGCTTCAATACGTATACGCCTGACACAACATCTTGGCAGGCTGGTTGCCGGGATTGGGGCTAATATCCTTGATCCCGTACATGATAGCATTGATTTTGTTGATGCTGCGGATGCGGTCACTGGCGTAATAAGACTTGTTATCCCACTCATTGAAAAAGCTTGCCGCTACAATTGTCTCTGGGGTAAAGGTGGCGGTGACATCTTTTACACCGTGCGTGTCGCCCTGATCAGCACTGTCAGAAAAATAGATAGTCATGGTGTTCGGGGAATAGCCTGGCTTAAATGTCAGAAATGCGCCGGTTGTATCTGTTAATTGCGCATCCTGTTGCAAAATCAAGGGCGTATCGAGGTGCATGGTGCAATTGGCATCCCCCGCAAACAGATCATTCACTTTGGCGAATTTGAAATGATACGTCTTGCCGTCTGACCCATTGACCTCAAAAATCCCATTCGGAATGGCGGGTTCCATATCCAGATAACTAATGTCCAGTGATTTCACCGTTCCGGTAATGTGGGCAGGAAGTTGATTTTTGTCGTCTTTTTTTCCGGACTTTGAACATCCGCCAATAACTAGGATCATGATCGCGCTGACAATACAATGTCTCATGGTGAATGGTATTAGCTGGTAAATGAATGTGTTAAAAAACCGCCCCTGGAAAGAAGCGGTCAATAAACTGTGTCCTTGCTATTCCAACCAAACTTTAATGGAAAATATGGCTTTAGTGGCCATGGGACATAATTTTAAAAATGAACCTTCACATCTCAGAAGGCATCTAGGCTAGTTACCCACTAGCGGGAGGTCCTGTAGTTTTATCTGCCGCACTAGGCAGAAGCTGATCCTTTCAATTGCGGGCCACGCAAACGCTACATCATCAGAAGACCATTAGACCAATTAAACCTTATCCTATTAGGACTACCAAGATAATAATAATTTTATTTGCTCGGTTATTAATCAACGTTAGCAACCGAGCAGTTTTGGACCATAATAAATTTTTATCACTTACTGAAAATCAACAGGAACAAGGGGTTGATACCCAGCAAATGGCTACTAAATCAGTTAAGGCTGTAAAAATAATTCTTCGATAGTGACCGAGCAGGACAAATGACCCTTAAAGGCATGGAAAAGGCTCTCGCGTATATGCGCGTGTCCACGGATGGACAAGGCATAGACGGATTTGGCATGGCAGCACAAGATAGAGATGTCGCACGATTTGAACAGACATTCGGCGTAACGGTTGTAGAACGCGTTTATGAGGTCGAAAGCGGCAAGAATAACAATCGCCCGAAACTGAAATGGGCTGCACGGTATTGTAAAAAGCATGGGTTAATCCTGCTTATCGCCAAAATCGACCGTTTGGGGCGAGATGCGTTTCACATTGCTGAGCTGATTTCTAGCGGTATCGAGATCAAAGCGGCAGATAAGCCTTTCGCAACGAAGCTCGAGCTATTGGAAGAAGCTTGCAAGGCCCAGCGCGTAGGCGAGGATATTAGTAGACGGACAAAAGAAGGTATACAGGAAAAGCTGAGGCGCGGTGAGCCAATGGGTGAAAACGCCAAAGTGCTGGCGCTGCGTAATCGCTATCTGTCCGAACGGTACGCAAGGCGGATGGATCGGAAATTCGAGAAGTACCGCGCCGAAGGCTTTACGACCGAGCGGCAGCTTATGAAGACCTTAAAAATCCGGGGCGCTCAGAACTATCGGAACAAGAAACGCTGGAGCGCTTCAATGGTTCACGATCTATTGATCAAAATCAAACAGCTATCCCAGATGGAAACACAGGACAGTTTTAAAATCTTGCGCCGCTTTATAGCTTGCTTTACGCAGAGTGAGGAACAGGCCGAGGGCATTTTAAAGGAGCATTATATATCCATCGTTACAGAAGCGTCTAAAGGCAAAGGCGGCTTCCTGGAAGACTTTACCCTGATGTTAAAAAGGGTGCGGGAGATTGCCTTGAAAGCTATCCAAGATAAGACCCTGCCCGAAAAATGCTGGACGGAAAGAGCGGCTTTTTTCCCGCTTTCATCGGCAATGTCGGAAAACCATAAAGAAGCGTTTTGCTTGCGCTTTTACCGCGATATGACAGAAGCCGAGATTGCGGAAAAACTTAGACTGACTGTCAAGCAAATTCAAATTTTGCTGCAACAGGCTTTGCATGACGTATCAACGCATAGCATCATCAAGATTGACCGGATAGCAACCGTATAATTCATTTTTAACCAAACCTTTATATGAAACATTATCTCTTTTTACTTGCGCTTTCTTCGCTTTTGGAGGGATTGTTAGGCGGCGGATGTAGCAAAAAAACGCCTAATCCTGGCTATGGTCTCAATTCAGATGACGTAAATGACACAGTGAATGTTATTTCACTTGTTCCTTATGATTCCACAAGCTGGAATACACAGGACAATTACATCCAGCGCTTGACATTTGAATATCTTGACGGATTCCGCTATGGCTTAGACGCTAATATCCGTTTTGGTTCTTGGAATGCGTCGCCAACAGCCAATCAAAAGATTAGTTACCTAGCAGATGAACCGTTGCTGATCACTGACAGCGTTAAATACAGAGATGCTTACACGATCATTTACCGTGTCAGGAATACACTTTACGGCAAACCACTATTTATGATGTATTCCCTCGATGGTCAGGATACAACTGTCTGGCATGTATTCCACGCCCGAACCGACAGTGCAGAGATAGTTATTTCCTATGCTAATCTTCCGTATCCGAACTGGCCGAATGTATCAAATGACAGCATTACTCAGGCGTTTAATTTCTATTTGACGCCGCAGATCATGAATAACTATATCTACTGGCCGGATTAGGATTTTCCGCCGCCTCTGAATTCTATTTCATCAACCGTCCCGTCCGGCCTGGTTTTCCTGCGCCGGAAAAAGATGACAATCTTGGGCTTTAATGCATCCACAAAGCCCGCAAGACCATCCCAAAACCCAGGGCGCGTGTTTGTACTTTTTTTTTCAGGCAAGCGATTTTCGCTACCTTCAATAACATCGCTTTTCATCAACGTGTTTTTAAAAGTTGAGAAATGACGGGGGTGAGAGGTGCAATCTCTTGCCCCTTTATTGTTTCATAGATACGTATCCGATAACCATGCATAGCATGGTCGTGGATGATAGAGCCTTCAGGCCGTAAGTTTGGTGAACGAGAAGAATGACGTGGCTAAGAATCCATTAGTGCTGACGTAGTCATGGGAATTAAGCAACACTGAAGGAATGGTATAAGGTTCGAGTTTCAGATGGAACGGATAGAAAGACGCCAAGCGGCGATGTTGCTAAGCAGTGGCAAAGTATAGTTTAGTTATAAGGTTACGCAAAAGTATATACATTTTTGTATTCCCAAAAAAATCTTGAAGTTTCTTTTTTGGAAGACAGAATAATCGACAAAAGTTTAAATAAAAAACGACCCTACCAAATGCGGGCTCAAGTGTTGTATTCGCGTATCCGATACAGTTGTCGACATGACTATAATCAAAATCTGCGTTTCAGGTTTCATGTCATTTTCTAACCGCAACCCTTTTGTATCTTTGGAAAAAAAATTATGGATAGCCATACGTGGTTACAAATCGTTGAAATAATTATTGCTGTAGCGGGATTTTTGTTCGGATGGTTCGAGTTCTACAGGCGGCGGAAACTGGAACAGATACTGAAGACAATCACTATGACGTTTCCCGGCGATGTCGCAAAGATTGAGCAGAGATGCAACTGGGGATGGCTCAATACTAGAGATGCCCAAAAGGCGCTTGTGAATCTTCCAGACAGTGAAGAAAAGAAAAAAGCGATAATCCACATAAGTGACGCAATTTCAGATACGGGCGCAGGCAGAGATATGTGTGCCAACTTATTTAACGGCTTATTGACATTTCAGGAAGCGCAGTTTGGAACACGAAATATTACCCATCCGCATAAGGGCAATTTAAATCTGTGTAAAGAAGAAGCCAAAAATGCAGGAGAAGAAGCCTCCACCCCTTCATAATTTACGTGTTGCGCGCAGATCACGGCGAATGCCCTTTGCCCATTTTCAGGATATCCAGCCATTTTATGTTTGATAGCTTATTAATGACAAGCGGCGGCAAAACCCATTGATGCAAAGCCCAGATTGCAAAAATCAGGACTCCAGCCGTTATCAAATAAATCGTTATTCTGAACCATAACGGTTCGTCAGTGAAAATCAGCCTTGCCTTAAGCAGATCGTAAATCGAAGGTTCTTTTTTCCCAGGCATACCAATACAATTTTGATTTTTTTAAATCTGTGAATACAACCGTAAATTGTTTGGAAGCGTGGGCCGCTAAGCAAGATTGACTACTAGAGGGGCTTTCAATACTAAAATAAAGGTAGGGAGAAAAAATATAAACCAAAAAATATTTATGGAATTTTGCAAGGGCCGGAAAAACACCGGCACTGCTATGGGAAAATCCGGGGAAAACAAGAGGGCAATAAAGTGTATTGCCGAAACACTAGCGAGGACGTCGTTTGAAAATTCTAAATTGCTTGTATGACACCAAAATCTCCGACCAAGACTAAATCTAAATTTGTGATGGGCCATTGCCCTCAATGTAACGACGAGCGTAAATCTGAAGTTCTTGTTGCTTACGAAGAACGATGGGAAGATGAAGACTATCCAGAACTATGGGGAAAGTTATTCTATCGAGTTTTGGAGTGCGCGGGCTGTGAAGAAGTCTATTTTCAGCGAGAAGAACATTATTCAGGAAATACTGAATTGAGACGTAACAAGTCCACCGGCAAAAAGGAAACAATTGTGGTCCCTGAAATAATTTATTGGCCCGCCCCATCAAAACGGCAAATACCGGAATGGTATGATGATGTCCGAAATAAAGACAAAAACTTATACTCCCTGCTTGGCGAGGTGTACGAGGCACTTGACAACGATTTGAGGGTTCTGGCAGCAATTGGTATTCGAACAACTTTTGACAAAGCGTCAGAGCTGTTGGGCATTGACCCTAACAAATCCTTCGGTCAAAAATTATCCGATCTTCAAACATTACATTTTATCGGGGCTAAAGAAAAAGACACTCTCAATATCTTGACAGATGCTGGCAGTGCCGCAGCCCATAGAGGATGGAAACCTACCTTAGAGCAGCTTAAAACCATGATGGATATAATCGAGAACTTCATATACCGGTCATTTCTCTTATCTTATAAAGCAAAAAAACTACAGCCAAAGATACCCGCGCGAAATGGGGTGAAGAAAAAGACACTCTAAGCACGTTTTAGGGCATCCTGTCTGACAATTCCCTGAAGAGCCCGGCTTCACGCCACAATTGCTGATTGCCGACGACATAGAGAACCTCCTTTGCACGGGTGACAGCAACATTCAGAAGATTGGGTCTTCCTCCTGCCCACACTCTTGCTCCTGTCTGCTGAGGGCTCGGAGCGCCAAGGACGAAAATCACCGCTTCCGCCTCTCGGCCTTGCACCGTATGAACCGTTCCAACACGTTCGTAAGGCCAGTTTATTTCATTTTCAACCCATCCGCTCAGGACGCCGCTATCGCGGATGATTTTACGCAGATTGTCAGCGACAATGACAAAGGGGGTCACGATATAAAGATCAGGCCTGATGTTCGAAGCCCGCAGCCGCTTCAACATATCGAGCACAATGGCACCTTCCTCGGGGCACCATTTTTCCTGTGCTTGGCCTTGTACATTGAACCATCGCGACGGTCCGAGAAAATCTCTTATGGCAGAAGGTCGCGGCCGTTTGGCCTGTACCATTAGTCGTTCATAGGCAATCGCATTAGAAATACTGAACATCGGATCTTCACAGCGCCGATGAACGAGCAGGGGAACACCAACCGACCGGCTACCCTGCCTACCTTCAAATTCCGCAAAATACGCCGTCGCCGTGTCTGCTAAGGTCTGCGCAGACGCTTCAGGTGCATTGAAGCGGGCTGGGTCAACCCCAAACCTGCGGCAAATATTCTGTGTAAGTGTATCCGGCAAGGTAACAACTGGCTCAATCTGGATCGGGTCACCCACCACAACTGCGCGTTTTGTCCTCATAAGCGCCCCTACCGCAGCTTGTGGCAAGGCTTGTCCGGCCTCATCGATCAGGAGCCAGCCAATACTTTCCGAGGGCAAGCTACCCAACATCCTCTCCACAGAAGCAAATGTTGTTGATACGCTCGGTACAATCATGAACAGGGAGGACCACAAATCGGGAACGAGCTTTTGTTTCTTTTCATCCGGCATACCCCGTCCAAAAGCTTGCATAAGTGCCCCCAAATTATGGCGCAGAGGCTTGGCCGCCGCATCTGCAAAAGCCTTGTGTAACCGCATGGCTTCGACAAAGACATTATCCCTTGCTCGCTGTGCCACCTTATCGCACCAAGGCGACAGAATGTGTTTCTTCTCATGCGATAGCCTGAAAAACTCCCCGTCGATGAGGTGGGAACCTAAAATATTCCGGGCTTCCTGAATTGGCTTTTCCAGTTCTGCGCACTTGTTAGTAACAGTCGCATGTTTAGTCTCAGCATCCTTGATGAATTTTTTGGATAGCTCGATTGAGTTTTCGTAGTCGTATACGGCACGACCGTTTTTATCGTTTTCCTGTTTCGCCGCGGCTACTTCGGAACGATAAACGGCGCGTTGTTGCTTCCATTTGCGAAGCTCTGCCCGCTTGAAAAGGAAAGCAAAAAAGCCCGGATGCAATGTGTCGTGCTCTAGTTCTTTTCGTTTCGCCTGTTCCAGTAAACTTCGACTTTGAATAGTAGCAGATTTGGCCACTTCTAATTCAGTCAGGAACTTTCTTTGAGTTTGCTTAAGCTCTTCAATATCCCGAACAAGAGTGTCTTTCTCCTCCTGCAATGCCATCAGAGCGATGACCTTCTTACGAACGTCTTCGAGCTTGGCAAGAATGGAACGGCTTTCGGCTAATACCCGCTGAAAATCCTTCCTTGAGATTTTCCACCGCTCGACAGCTTCATCATGATTGCTTGGTGCATTTTCTGCCGTGATGATCCGGGGCTTTCGGGTATCCACGACCTTTCCTGTCTTTTCATCCACCACATCGATTAACTGAGGGGTGCCGGACGCCTCCGCCAGATAGGTCGCCATACCGACTTCCTTATCCCACCAAAAATTTTGACGGAACCGACTGCGATTCATTGCATTGCCCAATACAGCGGCAATCAGCCCCCAGCTTTCCCGTTCAAGAAGCGTATCAGACAAACAGGTAAAATAGCGCAGGTCGTTGGCATCATCCGCGATGGCCTTGAGACCCGGTAATTCCGCGCTGACGTTTTCAACGGCCTTGTTATTGGACGAGGTAATCAGGATTTCAAAACCTTTGAGGCGTTTATCCACTTCATAGAGTGTCCACCATGCCGGGCCAGCCGACACCTTTTCCCCTGAATTGGTGAAGGCATCGGCAGGATCACCAAACACACACATCGCCTCTGCCCGGTCCGTGACGATTCCAGCCACAATATCCCGCAGCAACGTTGTCTTCCCTGTGCCGGGAGGCCCATTGACCGCCAGTATACCCTCATTAACCAATTCCTTCAGCGCCAGGTTGACCGCTGCTTGCTGAAGCATGACGAGGGGGTGGCGATCAGGTCCCGGCCAGCGAGCAGGGGGCATCATGGCAGGGGCAACGGCTTCTTCAAATGCGGTGCGGTCGTGCAGCAGGTCTTTTCGGCTATCGGGTTGTTTTTGCCCGACATAGCGCTGCAAGTTGGCGGTCGCTTTCCCTTCTTTAAAGAGGGTGCTTGCCGTTATCAAGTCACCGATAAAAAAACTGTTCAGCAAAAGTGGCTCCGGTGGCTCGGAATTCTTGAAATATTCATAGGCCCGAACAGCAAATGTATTTCCGGTGAGAAATTCAGCTGGCATTCCCAATTGCCCAATCAAAAAATTCGTCGCTGTTTTAAGTGTTGCAGCATCGAGCGGCAATTCATTTCCTTCATCGTCCGTTCGCCGTAGTATTTTATCAAGAACTTCATTCAGCGCATTTTCAGTCCCGGCCCATTCAGAAAGTTTCCCGAGATCACCTTTTAAAGCCTGCGGAACTCCCCACGCAAAACTCGATACGCCAATAGCAGGGTCTTCGACGAGCCGCCCCTTGTTATCAACCACCACAACAGCAAGAATAGCCTCACCCTGTGGCGTTGGGCGTTCAACCCTTTTATCGGCATAGATACTCAGAAGGGCATCAATGGCCTTGGCAAAATGTATCGTCCCAAGGACCACTTGGTAATAAAGCTTGTAATTTGGCTTGGATTTTTCCCCATTCCCCTCCCATGGCAATGCCGGTTTATCCAGTCTGACAATCGATCCACCTGCACCTGCAAGCTCCTGTTCTCTCTTAAATGTCTGGGGCGACAGGACCTCTAGCGCGATCCATGCCGACAGGATATCCGATGGGTTGTTGTTAAGGGGCATAGCTGTATCCGGTTTAGAAGTATAACCTTGGTAATCGGCTAATGTAAGGGTTTGAAACCCATTAACCTGCGTAGGAGCAGGCTTCGGCTCGGGTGGCTTCGGGTTTGATACCGTAGGCTGGAGCAATTCGGAAACCTGCGTCTGCAGTTTCTTGGCTTTTTCAGTAGATCGGAAAGACAATTCTTCCGCAAGGAGTTTCAGAAATTCCTTGTCGGTCATACGTTCTTGAAAACGCGCCTCTAGCTGGGAAATAGAATCGTTGAAGAAGGGTCTATTCATAAGGGGTATACGATCTCACAAATAATTTAATTGAGAGACTGCATACTATCAGAAGCCTTGGCCTTTATAAGAACAAAATAACGGCCTGTTTCAAATATACGAAAAAAAGCATATTTTATTGCTCAGTTTCCAATTGCCCTTCCACGTAATTCGCAAAAATTCATCTACCTTCAGTAATAAACCCAATCGTTTGAATTAATCTTATACCGCGAAGAAAAGCGATGCTATTCATATTTTTTGATGAAGTAAAAATACAACCCGATTACCCCTTCTACCACATTGGAGGTGTTTGTCTTGATGAAGAGCAACTTATCCCAATTCAAAAGGAAATGTCGGCTATCGCCAAGGATATATTCGGAACAGACCGCCTTTCAAGGGAGACTGAAATTCACGCGCAACATATTTGGTCAAGAAGTGGCTCTTTCGGCGTTATGGAGAATTTTGGAGACAGGGTGAAGATGCTCGAACGCCTGATCAAAATATTGGGCCGGGAAGAGGTCAAGCTTATCCGTGTCACAATCGATAGTTCTAAACCGCAAGCAAGCGCTCGGCCAGCAGAAATTGCTTTCATGTACTTTTGTGAACGAGCGGATCAATACGCGCAGTCCCAGAACAAGATAGCAATGCTCATCGGAGACCGGGATGGCAAGAACTCTGACCGGTTTTCGATAAGCCTTTCCGACTATCAGGATAAAGGAACGGAGTTTGCGTTTGGATATAAGATAAAAAACCTGTTTGAATCAGTGCATTTTACACACTCATATTTAAATCGCTTCCTTCAATTAGCTGATGTTTATACCTGGGTGGTGCAATTTTGGAAAAAACAATGGCTACACAACTATACCGACGACAAACATCTTGCAGTAATGGAAATTTTCAGCCAGCCCGAAATAAATATGTTTCCGGTGAAATATAAGGACTGGCCCAAAAAATAAAGAAAGAAGTTTGCCTCCAGCGACAGCAATGAATTGGGCATCGTTGCGACGCTCCTTTCATCGGCAGAATAACAAGGACCTTTTTTGCAGTGAAAAGAAAATAATCCGAGGATTTTGCTTCGTCTTGTCTTCCCTTTGGCTGATCCTTGTCACGAAGTACACGCAGAAAAGCGTTTTATGATAATAGCCTGCTTCAAATCCAACTTAATCCATACGCAACCTTGAATTGATGATGAGTTTTCGTTTGACTTATCAATCTCCTATCCGCTATCACACCGCCACGGTTGCGGGGCTATCCCTCCCTCGATCGCAGAATAAAGTATTTTTATTGGAGAACCGTATGACATGCAAATGTGAAGATGACGGCTGGCTATCGTTTAGGCAAGTCGCGCATCAAGTGCAATTTAGAATTTATGATTTGAGAAAATGGGCCAAAAAGAATCCGCACAACATGAAATGGATCAGGCTCGGCGCACGTACCTGAGGGTACATCCCGTCTAATTAAAACCTCGCGGGGTATCACCACAAAAAAGGCGGAAATCGCTCTAACGATTGCCGCCCCTTCAATTCGTCTATTCACCAACCCAGTGGACAAGGAGTCCTTCGATGAACATCGAACAGGCTAAAGCTATACCTATATCTGAAATTCTCGACAAGCTAAATTTTAAACCCGCCAAACGGCCATCCGGACCCGATCTTTACTATCTTTCCCCGTTCAGAAATGAAAAAACCGCCAGTTTCCATGTCAATACCAACAAAAACGTCTGGTATGACCACGGCACCGGGGAGGGCGGGGACGCCATCACTTTCATCCAAAAATGGATGGCCTCTACAGGCGAAGATGGCAACGTCCCGGATGCCCTGCGCTGGGCAAGAAAAATGTTTGGATATGCTGCGGTTGTGCCGCGTGTCGTCGATCAGGACGAGCGGCCGGCAGAGCCAAAGCTGAAAATTATCAATAAAAGGAAGATCACCCGTCCTGCGCTTGTCGAATATCTGGATTCACGCGGCATCCCAATAAAGATTGCCGATGAATACCTGCAACAGGTTGATGTTGAGAATAAGGATACCGGCAAGAAATTCTTTGCCATCGGGTTTAAGAATGAAAAAGGTGGTTTTGAACTTCGCAACAGGAACTACAAAGGCAGCACCAAGCCAAAATATATTACCTACATCCGGGGCACCGAAAGCTGGAAGCGTGACGGTATCCATTTCTTTGAAGGATGGACCGATTACCTGTCCGCCATCATCCAGCAGCAGAACGGTCAGAAATTCCCAGATGACACTATTGTTCTCAATTCACTGTCCAATCTTGCTAAAGGATCGGATTACATCAAAGGCTTCGGTTATCGCACTGCTTATACATGGATGGACAACGATGAGCCGGGCCGAAAAGCCACTGCCGCCCTGGGCGAGTTCTTCGCCACACAAAACACTCTCCTGCATAAGCCGATGAACGCGCTTTATGCACCTTACAAGGATGTCAACGCTTGGCACATGGTCAAGCTTGGTTTGGCAGCATAGCGCACTTGTAAGGGTCGGTCCGGCGGGAGTCTGTCTCCTTCTCCTGCCGGATTGATGGAGCCGTTCCGGGGATCATGCCGGATGCGCTCCCTTGCTTCCAACAACAATTTTCGCCGCTCCGCTCCCCGCCCATCCCAAAATTCTTGCCGGACGGTCGCTTGTCCTCCGGCGTGTTGCTCCCCGTAACCATCCACCGACAGGAGTACTTCATGACGACTACATACCAACGTCAACCTACCACTAATACAAACTCTATCCGCCAGCAGATTACCGATACCATTATCAGCCAGCTCGAAGCAGGAGCAGTGCCGTGGCACAAACCTTGGCGCAATGGCCAGACAGGGGTTATCCGGCTGCCGAAAAACTACACGACCGGCAATAAATATCGCGGCATCAACATCATTCTCCTTTGGGGTGCCGCTGATGACAAAGAATTCTCCACCCAGGAATGGGGAACCTTGAAGCAATGGAATGCAAAGAAGCAATCTATTCGAAAAGGTGAGCGTGGCAACATGATCATGAAATACGGGATTGAGGAAAAGGAGATTGAAGGCGAACTCAAAGAAATCCCGTATGTGAAACGATCCATCGTCTTTAACCGTTGCCAGCTAAAGGAGTATGACGCCAAGACAGAGCTTGGCCTGACAGAAAACCCTGTTGATCCGATAGCCGCCGCCGATGCTTTCGTCGGTAACAGCAAGTCTATTATCGACCATCATGTTGGCAAAGCCTATTTTGATCCCGCCTGTGATCAAATCTTTATGCCCCTACAGGAATGTTTTATTGATACGCCGACCAGCACGGCCACGGAAGGATACTATGCAACGCTCCTGCATGAGCTGACGCACTGGACGGGCTACCGTACCCGTCTCAACCGGAAGTTCGGAGCCAAAGAGGGCGATAAAGACTATGCGACCGAAGAACTGATTGCCGAATTCGGCGCAGCCTTCCTTTGTGCTGAATTGGGTATCCATATGCCGGAACAATCAGACCATGCCGGTTATATCGCCTATTGGCTGGAAGTGCTGAAGAATAATAAGAACTGTCTTTTCACGGCAGCATCGGAGGCATCAAAGGCCGTCGATTACCTGCAAGGACACCAGCCACAACTTCAGCCCACCGTGTAAGTAGCTGTCGGGTAAGGCTTCGCATACGAACGACAGAAGCCCCTCCGAGCAGAGGGACTTTTTACTTTCGTTCGGTGCGGGTCAGTCTATTATCTCACTCTTTTCCTCTTGCAACCTGATCTCGCCGCCGTTGTACTCAATCCACCCCGTACAGAGATAAAGAAGCGATTGCCCCAGACCTTCAAGTTCCTTGTATAAGTCGTAAGGTAGTTCGGCTCCTTCGGGAAGCTCGTAACGCTTTTTGCAGATTGCGCGATACTTGTCGTCGAGTTCCTTCCATTCTTGCCAAATTTCATCCGAAGTGTCACCTTCTACAGATACTTCCATTTCCCTGAAAGCTTGATCGAGCCGGGACTCGAAATTGCGATTAGAGGACAAGTACCGCAGAGCCTCAGTACATAGTCCATTTGAATATGCGAAAGACATCTTATAATCGTTTTTTCAAATATAATGATTTCTCTAAAATTACCCATTTCCGCTAGGCACATTTTTTCCCCAACTCATTGCTTTTCAACGATGGCATCTGTCACGTAAAATTCATCCGGTTGCAGGTCGATGCTGTACCGGGCATCCCCGACCTCAATAACTTGCGGGGGTGCCTCCTTCCAAAACTGCAAGTATAAAAGGATAAGATTGTACCCTTTCAGGATGAGTTTTTCGACGATGAAATCCACTATAAGGACAATCTCATTATTCAGCGTGGTCAATTCGACCGAGAATTTATGCTTGTAGGAAAAATCCTTTATCCGCCCCGCGGCCTCCCAGACCACGCAGATTTTTGTCAAGCGCGGCAGCGGTTCCGGTAGGACCCGAACCGGCCCCGGTTGCCTTGCTGTCGGATTACCGTCATGCAAGAGGTTGTACGGGTCAGGGGTGGAGCTTGGGTGCATGGGGCCTCATCGGGTTAGACCTGGTACTTGCCGGTGATGGTGGCGTGATCCGGGAGGTACGGACCTTGTTGAACACCAGCTGCCGGGTGAGGGGATGGCTTCTTTTCTGGCTGCCGACTAATTCCAATGCTGATTGTCGGTCCTTTGCTTCGGCGGCATGTTTCAAAAGCTCCTTTTTATCGTCGGTGACTATTAGCAACCCTTCACGGCCTCTACTGATACTTACGTACAACTGCTTTAAATCTGTCGCCGGGAAGGTGGCGGCAGGCTGGGCGATAAAGACATGATCGACCGTCTTGCCCTGTGATGCATGGGACGTAATGCAATGCGCATGTGCCAGATGTCCGAAAGCTACAGGCAAAATAAATGTCGCCCTGCCATTCGGATGGCGCAGGGTGATCGTGTCCTGATCTACTGACATGACATCCAGCATCTGTCCGTTATTAAGCCGCTTGTTTCCGGCATCGAAGCCATTGCGGGTGATCCGCAGCCGGTCGCCCGGTGACACCAGCATATCCGTCTGCTGATACACCTCGAAATCCTCCACCTTCACCAGTGGAAAATCCACCGTCACGCCATCATCATTTGCCAGCGTCAGCGCCTTTCCCTTAGTTGCGGTAACCGTCCACCGGCTGCCGCGTTTGATCCCCTCCCGGTTCTGCCCGAATTGCAACATATGGCCCGGCTGATAGTTCCGGACATCAGCTTTTTCTGCTTCCGTCATCGACAGGTTGACGAGGCGGGAGATCGTGATTTCCTGTTTACTGATCATCCCGACGGTCCGAAGTTTGTGACGGATCGCCTTTGTCACAGTCTCACTCTCCCTGTGCGTCGGTGACACAACCAGACCCGTCTTTCCTTGCTGCAGGGTGGCGACGTATTCGTTCACCAATCCGTCGTATGGATGGGCCGGATCGATCTCTCGGATTGCGCTCATCGACTCCAGCTTGGCAAAGGCTGTTTGAGTATCGCCATCAGACAGTGCCTGCACCGCCTCCCTGTAGGTCTGTTTTTTCTGGCGGAAGATTTTCGACAAATTTGCCGGTACGAGACCAGCTACGGTATACAGGATACGCAGCGCGTCGCCACGGTCTACGCTGGCATGTTGCCTTGTATCTCCGCAAAGTATAAGACGGGCGTTTTGCCGTTCGATAAGTTCCAGCACCGCCAGCATACCCTTGACGCCCATCAGTCCAGCTTCGTCGATGATAAGGACGCCGTTCCTGATCTTCTCTTGCAATTCCGGGGAGACCAGCAGTTTGGCGACCGTCTCCGCGTCGGCAAAGCCTTCCTCCCGTAAAACACCGCGGGCCGCTTGCGAGGTCGGTGCGGCCAGAAAAACACTTTTCCCCATTTTCTTGATCAATCGGACCAATTCCTTCATGAGGGTGGTCTTGCCAGCACCGGCCCGGCCCATGATCAGGCTGATTTGATCGGTGGAGGTGAGGGTAATTCCCACCGCCTCCTTATGCTGGCCGTCCAGTCTGATGTCCGGAAGACTGGGATACAGCGGCGCAAACCGGCCTTTGCCAGCACGAGCCAGATCAACCATCCGTTTTTCCTCTGCCAGCACTTCTTTTGTTGTACAGAACAGCCGGGAGCCATCCTTTACCTGTATGACCCGTCCATCCCGGCGAAACTGCCCGGTGATCTGGCCGAGGGTCGCCCCTGCCTTGCCAAGGCTGTGTCGGTAGGCAGACTCCAGCACGCGGCGGTCCTGCATGACGGAGGTCCTTTCAAAATTATGCTGCAAGGCATGATCAACACATTCCCGAGCCGTCACGCTGTCCGCCGGGGCGGGATTGTACCGGAGCAGATCCCGCCCTTTTTCGCCGTCCTCCATGCCGAGTGCGATGATTTGTTTCTGCCAGTCCCTTTTCAGTTCAGCAATCGATAGGCCACGTTGTTTTTTGGACCGGGTACGTGCTCCGAGCTTGTCTTTTTCTTTGGCGTCAGTAATGCCGAGTTCTTTTGCAACCCGGCCAATAGCATCCGTCCGCTTGGAAAACAGGTCAATTACCGCCTGCGGAACGCCTTCGACCTCAAAAGCTGTCTTTGTCCGCCGTATCCGGTAGCCGAGAAAGATCAATTTATCGGCAAGGGCCTTATGGAACCGAGCTTGGTAATAGGGCATATCCCGTTTGATATCCCGGAACTGCCCGGCTTTATATTGTTTCTCCGTCCTGTCATACGTCACGTTGAAGGTGACACAATGCGCATGCAAATGCGGGTCGGGGATGGAATTATCGTCCACAGGCCGGGCTGTCTGGTGGATGAACTCTCCCCAGACCAATTCTCCGGTGTCCCGGTCATGATCCTGTCCGCCTTTGCGGACTCGTGCCTTACTGTCCGCCTCGATGTCCGACATCGTTTCCCGGACAGCCTTCCGGAAGGCATCCAGAATATGATCGTCCTTTGATAACATATGCAGAGCCGAGACTGACTTCGGGACATGGAAATTGATGTCGTATCCAATGGTTCTGCCTTCTATCGTCCGGGCCGTCAGGTTCTGGCCGGTGAGGGGGTGCAGATTTTCGCAGAGTGAATGGAAAATATCCCGCGTGGCTTCGCCCGTGATCCCGAGCCGGGCCGCCACCCGGCCCAGAATCACACCCTTCAATAATTCCTGATCGTTCACGTAATAGTCTGACTGGGATAGTTCCAGATCGAAATATTTTTCAGCCCGCTCCGCACTCCGCATCTGGATCATGCGGATCAATGGTCATTCTCCGGGCTTTCGGTCTGATTTTTCTCTTTAATTTCAATAGCTGGCAGGGTAAGAATTAAGTATCGGAGGTCTGGATCGGTTCGCAATGCGTCCACTACGGAGCGCCATTCTTCAAAAGTGGCGCATTCAATAAATTTTTCAAAGGGTTTCTTTAGCGAATACATCAGCTTATTACCTCTCAATGTCAGGTTCGCAAACATAAAATTCAATATCTGCCGTTTCTGCTCAATTTGCGAACCTGCGAACTTGACGCAAATATTTGATATCGAATCAATCAATTCAGTGAGCTTCTCAGCAAAACCGTCATTGGTTTTATTCCATGTCGCTATTTGTCCTTCAATTTCAGCTTTTCTTGCCTGAAGCTGATTTCTCTTACCATCAAATTCTGCCTTATCAATTTTTTGATCTAATAAAAGGTCCAGTAACGTGTCTATCCGAGACGTAATAATTTCCTGTTCCCTTTTTAATAGCCCGGTTTGTCGGCGCGCATCTTGCTGATCCTGTTGATCACTTCCACGTATGTAATCAATAATACGATGAAATAATCCGTCCGGGACTTCAAAGCCCTTTAGAACCCCTTCAACTTGCGTAAGAACAGCATCTTCTCGCACCCACATTAGTTTTCCTGGATTACCTGGATGGGTGCAACGCAAATAGGTCCATTCCGCGATCTTACCACTGGCATATCTTTTCTTCTTTCTGTCGGAGCTAACGGTTTTGCCGGAAATAGCGCAAGTTAATAGACCACGGAATACAAAGTCATGTACGCCCCACTTAAAGGGTTTCAAATGCCATCCATTTAAAGTCGCCTGACATTGGTCGAATAGACCTTTGTCAATTAAGGGAGGATAGCAATGAAGGTAGAGCTTATCTTTTATCTTCATTCTACCGTAATAGAATGGATTGTTGAGTATTTGATATACTTTCGACTTTCCTAAACAAGCTCCTTTTCCAAGCCGGGTCTTCAATCCCCAATCCTTAGTTTTTTTTGTTAGTTCACTGACTGTATATGTCCCTTTTGAATATTCCTCAAATAGCTTTTTAACAAGCGGCGCACGGTAAGGATCGACTACGACAGTGCTGCGACCTCGTTCATCTTTCGCGTTCAAATATCCAATAGGGGCAGCTCCGATCCATTCTCCTAATCTTATTTTGTGATTAATGGATCGCTTTACGTTATCCCGAAGACTGTCTACATAAGATTGCGCCATAACAATCCCAAGAGACCACGCCACTCGCTCTTGAGACTTTGAGTTTTTATGAATGATGTAGTTTTCAGAATTAAAATGTAACTCAATCTTTCCTTCTAAAATAAGGTTGTCAAGCATTGGATATTCTCTTAATGATCGTTGGAGACGATCAACTTTGTCAACCACGATGGCAATCGGTTCTTTTTGGCTTTGAGCATACTTCACCATCGCCATAAACTGGCGTCGATCTCCATTGGTAGAAGATTCAACCAACTCAAATATTTTATCGACAGTCAGCCCACGACGTTCGCAATAATTTTCAAGCCTATGCCTTTGCGCTTCTATTGAGTAGCCATCCTCCTGATCTTTGGAAGATACGCGTGTAAAAATAATGGCTCGCCGAGCGGTAGATTTAATATCGGTTTCAATAACTTCATTTAACATGTCTAAGATTCTGCTCCCTATCTGCTTTCATGGCAAGTAATGTTTGAAAAAATCCAATCAAATTTCTGGCTGCCTCATGCGCTTCTTGGTCTGTGATATTCCCATTGTAAAGTTCTCGCATACTTTGAACGACAGCTTCATACGCTTTTTCAACTTCGGAAGATTGAGTCTTTTGAATCATTTAGCACTCCCTGGTACAATTAATTGGCGAGTCGATAGGATCACCTAAGCCGGAGATCGGTCAGGTTTTGGCAGGCAGCGACGAGGAGAAGGGGGGATTCTATATGCTATTCGGCGAGTTCTTTTCAAGGGAAAACTCATCAAGGCATAACTTGGCCATCCCATACAAGCCAAATCTCCATAAGGCCATATAAATGATGTTGTTGCAAAAAACAAAATAATTATATACCTTTAAAATGCAACCACTCAGTTGAGTAGGTTGTACCCCTATCATTTCGAACCAATATCCACCCCTAACCATTAAAACCTTAGAATGGACCTACTCAGTCATTTTGACCAAGAGCAGAATGTCTTTTTTGTTTTAAAGCTGAAAGACAGTGAGCGAGATTTATTCATCGCAAAATTACCGGCTGCATATCTCCAAAGTTATATTCACGAGCAAGATCTTCTAAATCGAATTACCTTACTTGGCTCTACAAAGGAATCTGAGTTAGCCGAAATTCTACCCTCCGAAGGCAATATTAAGTCCGGCGATTTCGGCGAAATCCTATCTTATTATATATTCAAAGATCGGCATAAGGCGCACCCAGTTAACGGCCCCAAAAAATGGAGATGGAAACAGGAAAAGAATGTCGCGGCTCCCTACACCGACGTGATCCTGTATTCCATTAAGAATCTCAAGAAACCCTCAAAAGACGACCTTCTCATTTCTGTTGAAAGTAAGATGAAGGCAGTTCGCAATAACAGGTACCATCCGATAGAAAAAGCAATTGAAGGTGCAGAAAAAGACTTCGTTTCGAGAATTGCAAATTCCTTAAATTGGATAAAGAAAAAATACAAAGATGAGCTTTTAAAAAAAGGCGCTCCCATTGACGAACTCAAAAGGCTTATTGCAGAATTAGATAGATTCATAAAATCGGAAACAACCGGAGAATACACTAAACAAGTTAATGCAATTGCCTACGTTGATAAAACTTTGTTAGCGGAAGAGACAGCCAAGACCGTAACCCTCCCTTCCTTAAATGGGACTAAATTTGAGGTATTTGTAGTTTCGATAGATCGCCTACAAGCCGCCTATGAAAAAGTTTTTGACGAAATTCCGAAGTTATGATTAGTAATACCTTATCACTATGGATCGCTCAATCGGAGTCTTGGCAAACATTCATTGACTTTAATTTGCCAGAAGATTCGATAGCTCGGTATCCCTTTTTGGGCAGGCCCGACGACTTCTATATCTCTTTGTTTGGAGAGTTATATGACATTTTAGAGGCTCCCGATGAAAAGAAAAACGATATTTTGCCGATCGCTAAGGGGCTTGAAATTTATTCGCTAAATAAAAAGAAAGACACTTTTAAAGGCATAAATGACGCAAACAATATTTTGTTCGCCGCAGGCTTATATTATCTCGCTGACTACGCTGCATCCGCCTATATATTATCCAATCTCTATAGCACGGATAGGTACGAAACTGATATTGAGAAATTCGCTCTCAGCTTTTTCAAGAGACGCCTAGATAATAGCAATCCATATTCAAGTCAATTAAATCAATTCTTAAATTCAGGTGACAGGACCATATTAGATGCCCTTATAGATAGTGTCCGGATACAAAAAGAGGCAGTTTACAGCAATAATGCGATGTTATTCTCTGTCTTCTATTTGACAGAAACTATTTTGAAGAGGTTCTCTACAAATAACCTTTGGACGGACCTGCTTAGGTATAACACCAGGGATCATTGGGCTGCATACATAGATAGAACAATCAAAAAACCACTGCCAATTTGGGATTTTTTTCCCTCACAAAAGAATGCACTGGAAAAGGGAATTTTAAACGAATTCAGATCGATTTCACTTCAAACGCCAACAAGTTCTGGTAAAACTGCGATCTGCGAACTAATAATTTACAATGAAGTAAGAAACAATGCAGACAGCAAAATATTATATCTGGCTCCATTCCGGGCTTTGGCTGCCGAGTTAAAACAATCATTTGGCCGAAATTTGGCCCGCTTAGGAATTACATCTAAGACCATATATGGTGGAAATATCCCCTCAGTTGCGGAAAAGGAGTTAATACAGAATGTCAGTCTTTTAATATCGACTCCTGAAAAATTCATGGCCATTGAAAGCGTTGTCCCAGATTTTCTACGACAATTCACAATTATCATTTGCGATGAAGGCCATCTTCTAAATGATCGAAATAGAGGGCTTAGTTATGAGCTTTTATTGTCAAGGCTAAAAAGTCAAACGGAAGTAGCAAGAAAGTTTATTTTCATTTCTGCAATAATTCCTAATATAGAACGGATCAACACTTGGCTAGGGGGATCGGAAAACACTGTGGTCCGATCCAGCTATAGGGCGACGGAAATCGAGTATGGCTTCTTGAAACCATACGAGGGCAGCACAACCAACTTCTTACTTGATGTAAATCCCTTTAAACGAGTTCCGCAAAATTATAAGCTAAATAGATTTTTGACTGACAGAGACTTTATCTACACTGTCAATGGAAGAGATCGAACTTACCGGTTCACAACAGTAAAAGTCAAATCTGTCGCAATTGCGCTCAAATCACTAAATTCCGGTAGTGTTGCCCTATTTACTCCCTCAAAAGGTGGAGTAACGGGGGTCGCCGCTTTATCGGAAGAGCTGATAAAACAAGTTACAACAGGTCTGCGGCTTCCTACACCAGTTAATTTTGTTCCGAATCCGCAAATCATTGGTAAGCTAAGTGAATATTTCCGTATCATTCTTGGGCCCAATTACATCCTGACCAGGTTAATACAATTCGGAGCGCTTCTTCATCATGGAGATTTACCACAGTATGTAAGAGAGGTTATTGAGGATGCACTCAGGAAAGAAGATGTCAAACTTATTATTTGTACCAATACACTTGCCGAAGGCGTCAACCTTCCAATCAGAACAATCGTAATTAATTCCGCCCGTCGGTTCAATGAAGTTTCAGGAAGGCAGGAGCCAATCAATTTAAGGGATTTGAAAAATCTCGTTGGGCGTGCGGGTAGAGCTGGAAAAGAAACCAAAGGGCTAGTCATCATCGTTAATGAAAATGATTTTGGAACAATCGAAAATGTAATTAAAGAACAGTCTATAGAGGATGTTAATGGGCATTTCTATTACATTATAAGCAGCATAGCTGCCATTATCCAGAGAAGACGACTCGTTCTTACAAATGAAATTTTAGAAAATCAAGATGAGGCGTTTAAGGAGCTAATCGATTCAGTTGATGTATCGATAATTGACTTGCTTGGGGAAGAAATTAGCCCAGATGAACTACAAACTACCATCCAAAATTTGGTAAATGAAACATTCGCCAAATTTCAATCGAACGAAAATGAATCCCAGACCTTATCAACTTTAGCTTCTTTACGAGGTGAAAGAATTCGCCCTTTCATTGAAAATAACGAATTCAAGTATATAAAGCAAAGTGGGGCGAATATACGAACATACACAGACATACAAGCTAACCTAGCATTGGACAATCCAATCTGGCAAACCTTAGCAGATCCGATCAGCGATGAGTGGCTGGCATTCATAATTGATGACAGAATAGCTACTCAGGCTGTCGTACAATATAAACTTGTCAGATTTAATAATGAGAACGACACAAATTTGACCTTTGCTGAAATAAAAACAGCCATAAAATTATGGGTGGGAGGAGATTGGTTTGAAATAATAGCTGCCACCCTAAATATCGATCTCGACATATCGCTTAGGTTCATAAACAATCTAATTGGATTTAATATACAGAGCAACGCTGCTACGATTATTCGCAATGTTCAAATGCGCCTTGAAGAACAAAGAATAGCCGTTTCAAATGCAGTATTGAATTTCCCCCAGTGCTTAGCATATGGCTTGCAAACTGGCCTACAACTCGATCTTGTCGAGATTGGGTTTAACGACAGAATAGGTATAATTGCGCTAGATCAACTTTTAACGCTGGAGGGTTTCAATTATACCGATTTGACTGGTCTGAAAAATTATCTTCGAGATAACAGAGAAAGACTTTTATTAGAGTTGTCCGGAGTAGTACCCCAAATATCCTACGAGAGGACGGATGAATCGTTCTATTATTTAGGAATACTTAACATATCTTAAATTGACTCATGGAAATCGCAAAGGGAATAAAAGCAACAGATTATAAAAAGCTCGATCTATCTGACTACAAAAACCCAGATTGGGATTTAGCCTTCGGCTATCTCAGTCAAAGGCTTGAAGATCGATATATCGAACCAGCAGAAGTATTACGCAACGCAGAGCAAAGCTTATCACCATCAAAGAAAAAATACGGGTTCACTATTCTGGCCATTGATTGCCTCCTTTGCGAAACTTTGCAGTGCTTTTACGAAGGTAGGATCGTCTCAAATGGGTCAAAAGCTGTCTTTGCTCGATTTCTAATGCAAAGAACTAACTTTAGCCCGTTCTTTACTTCAAAATCAGAAGCTGAAGACTTTTATACCAACTTTCGATGTGGAATTTTGCATCAGGCTCAAACGCAGGGTAAAACCAAAATCTATGCTGTTGGCAGCTTAATTTCAAAGCATGATGGCTATACAATCGTTAATAGGGAGCGGTTCCATGAGTATGTCAAAAAGGAGAAGCAAATATACCTAGACCTACTCAAGGCAAGGGCGAATACAAAATTACTCAGGTACTTCAAAACCAAAATGGACGCAATCGCTCAATAGCCCAATCCCTTCCAGTCCGGGGTCGAAAAGCATCAGACATCTTCCCTAAGCACTGTTTAAGCTTGATTCAGTCGCCGCTCTCACTTGTATCACGCCTGACGGGAATCCATGTAAATGGATAGTCAGACTCAATGAATGTTAAAAAGTCGTGTGGGACAAATTTACCAATTAACCATTGGCCATTTTCATTTACAAAAGAAACTTGTCCAAAAGCTTTATAATAGGCCGAATTTGTTAATGGTAAAACTGTATAAATATTTGAGGTAGTAATGCCAAGAGATTTAAATAAATTGACTATATCGTAGCATAATACATTTTCGTACACGTGAACTAATGGAAGCTCGGGATTTTTATCTGCATTTTTAATGCCATCAAAATGCAACATTTCAAGCATCCCGTTCAAATGTGAGTCAAATAATTCCATTTGATCGCTCCTTAGCCTCAGTTGATGCAAATAAACACAATATGATTCTACTGTAATAACCTTGGCTTCTGCAAAAAAATCACAAGATATTTTTTTCTTATTAAGATAATTATAGTTGTAGAGGAACACATTTTTGAACGGCACAAAGCTTAGTGTGCAAAACTCACTAAAGTTTCCATCACACAAATGGGCTTTAATGTCACTTGAAATCATTAGCCACAACATCCGATAATTTTTCACATTTTCTTCACTTGTAAATATCCGAAGTGAATTTTCTACTTCCCAAAAAGTGCTTTTTGTTTCCAGATCATGACCAGTTTCGTTGTGATCAATTGATGATGAAGGATTGTCTTTTATCGCGTCAATTCTTAGGCTTGGAGGCTTTTCTATTTTAATATCCCATCTCCTTCTTTCACAAATTGGATTTATCCAATCAGAAAAGGTGTTGTAAAACCCTTCGCTTTCATCTGGTTTCGTGTCACCAATTTCCTTCTGCACCGCGGAGAATTGCGCGCAGAAATACCTCAAATTATACTCGGATATTTTCTGCACTCCACTGGGTAAATACCAATTTCTAATGGTCTTAAATTTATAGGCAGTAAGCTCGCAAATGCGATTATAAAAGCTATCCGTATGCCTCATTACGTCGGGGTCAGCTGGAAATTTCCATTTCAGTAAATATTCGAAGAGGACTTGTAGAGTGTCGAATTCCTGTTTGGAAAAATACGCTGCACTTTTATCATCAAGCTTTCTCGGCATATTTCGAAAATAGTAATTGTCTGCTAATCCCTTAAATCCTTTTATTCCAATAAAAATGGGATTAAAAGGAGCTGAATTACAATGATTTAGGATTGTAAGGAATTTGTCCTGAATTATCTTTGACTTGAAATCAGAATAAAAAATGATGAATAATAGATCACCTGGTAGGTATTTCGAATTATCTCGGTCGAGGCAAATGCCATGTTTCAGGTGTATCGCCGTCCCATTTTTCCTGAACATCATGGGAAAAGTCTTTACGCTCTTGAATAAATTTCAAAAGCTCTGTTTTCAATTCGTCAAAGGTTTGAGCCTTGTTAACGATTGCTTCAAGGCCGCAAGTTATGCGGTCATTCCCATCCCAGTATCCTATGAAGAAAGGACCATTTTCGTGAATCTCATTAATCCAGTATCCCAACCAATTGTCTTTGGTTAATGGTTCGGATTGAGCCGGTGTTTCTCCGGGTTTCAATTCGTCTACTGAATCGGTCATTAGTTCCTCGCTATCTGATTTGCATATAGCGACAACATTTTCAAAAGTCAAATAAAAAACGCTGTTAAGGCTGCTCTGCGGCAGGCGCAGGACGTGCATTGCCCATAGGAAGCATATTTATTAACCTTTCAACTATTAATTATGAACAGGAAAAACAAGAAATCCGAAGAGAGTAAACCGGGGACAAGAAAAAGACGCCAGTTAACCGACGAGCAAAAGGCGGCTATTAAAAAGTACTTTGACGAGCACCCTATCACGTACACGGTAGAATGCGTCGGCGAATACATCCACCCGGACGTAAAAGCCCGGCTAGAGGCCGCTAAAAAGAATAGCGGTCTTCCTCCGGAGGCGGGGAGTGACCAATCCTTGCCCCAATCAACTTCAATTTAGTATCTCTATTTATTAACCTTTCAATCTTCAACAATGACGAGCAATGAAAGAAAAGACCTACAAAACAAGGTCAAAAAAAGCAAGGGCGGAAGGGATTCAGCCCATGACGCAAATGTCCAGTTTATCGGTGGCGAGAAGGTCACACACATTGACACCAACCGGACAAAAATTGGAAAGAAAACCTACTTCGGTTCTAGTGCCGCTAATCAGGCGCTCGATAACCTGTAAGTAGATCCCGGCCGGGTGGCCCGATCAACCACCCGGTCGTTTTTTAAAGTTTCGGCGCGCCTTAACACTTATATCCGGTCCCTTTTGAATACTAAAAAAATCATCATTAAAAATTATTTCAACCATGGAACAAAATTCATCCAAGGGGTTCTTCGGCGTCTCGACTGCCGAAGTGATCGACCTGCTGAGACCGCAGGGCAACCCCGAAGGCGTCACCAAAGCCATTTTTATTTTCGTCGGCCTGCTGCTTACTCCCATTACCTTGCTAGGTACATTGATTTTTTACCGCCGCGGCTACACCCGATTCATGGAGCCAAATCATGAATATCCCCGTCTCTCCAATCTCAGTCCGATTATGTGTGTCGCCATGTTTATCGGGCCTATTGTGGCGTGGATAATTTTTTATTTTACGGGGCAGGTTATGGTCCGCCTCATTTTATGGGTCGGCGGAAATTCCCTACAGGAGAAGCCCGGTTTTATCCTGGCTTATCTTGTCGCAAATATTCTTCTGACTGGTCTAGTATTATTATGGTTCAGCAAATGGAGGGGCAGTATTTACAAGTATATGGCCGAAGTTCGGCGTTTTGGGAGCGCCAGATTTTCGACGTTGAAAGAGTTGCTCCCATATCGCGTAGCCAAAGGGTTTTATATCGGTGTGGGGCTTTTCTATCACAAGGCGGGCCATATCCTGACTTGCGCTGGAACCAGGGCCGGTAAGATGGTCAATATTTTATCCTACAATTTCCTGATGCCTTTGTTCAAGGGTAGTCTGATTTGCATTGATCCGAAGGGGGAATTAGCGAGTATAAGTGCCCGCGTACAGCGCGTAGTTTTTCGTCGTAAAACGATTATTCTAAATCCGTTTTCCTTGCTGAATTTGGAGAGTACGGGGTACAATCCTTTGGATATTTTAGTATCCGGGGAATCGCTTGCGGATGACGTGATGATGGTGGCCGAGAGCCTGATCCCGACTAACAATAATGAAAAAGACCCGCATTTTTCAGACAGGGCGCGATCTTTCCTATCAACCTTACTCATGCATTTGGTCACTAAGGCACCCGTAACAGATCGGCATCTTGGTACGATATGGTCATGGCTGCGGCTGGACAATCAACAATGGATTGAACTGTTGGCCGATATGATGCTCAACGATGATCCGCATATCGGTGAAATCGTCCGCGCCGGCGCCAACGAGATGGCCAACCTCATGAAAACATCCGACCGGGAATTCGGGTCGATCATGTCAACAGCACAAACAAAAACTGATTTTATCAAATCCCCCCGCTTGCGCGAGTCACTAAAAGGATCAGATG